>Ga0182005_1000207_pt1 | contig 39631 bp, 36 predicted proteins | sample Sormic07211103_1_FD_123021 | JGI IMG/M metagenome (GOLD analysis project Ga0182005, IMG submission 123021) | Rhizosphere microbial communities from Sorghum bicolor, Mead, Nebraska, USA - 072115-103_1 MetaG | ecosystem: Host-associated > Plants > Roots > Rhizosphere | place: USA: Nebraska...
GGCACCGATGAAATCCTGCGGCATATGGCGCGCCTGTGGCAGTTCGATGTGTACCTGGAGAGCGTCGACGACAGCGGCAATGTCTTGCAGCGCTACGAATGCGTCAGCGAAAACAAGTACGCGCTGCGGCCATGAAACACGATTGGCGACGACGCTGATGCAAGCAGCCAGCCCGGTCAAACCGGGCTGTTTTTTTTACAGGCTGGCCGCAGCCCGGCTATGCACCAGCTTGCCGGCGGCATAGGTCGCGGCAATCGCCCGATCATCGCCCAGCAGTGCCAGCGCAAACAGCAGTTCTTCCAGGCTCTCGGTGCGTTCGCTGCGGCGCGCCAGCAGCGGCGTGGCTTGCGGGTCGAGCACGATGAAATCGGCTTCGGCGCCGGCCGCGAAATTGCCGATCGTGCCTTCCAGCTGCATGCTGCGCGCGCCGCCCAGCGTCGCCAGGTAGAACATCCGCATTGCCGGCAGGTAGGTGGTCGCCATGCGCGCCACCTTGTAGGCTTCGTTCATGGTTTGCAGCATGGAGAAACTGGTGCCGCCGCCGACATCGGTCGCCAGCGACAACGGCACGGCCGCCGCATCGGCGCCTTTGAAATCGAACAGGCCGCTGCCGAGGAACAGGTTGGAAGTCGGGCAGATCGCGATAGCCGATTGCGTCTCCGCCATGCGCTGGCGATCATGGTTGTCGAGCCAGACGCAATGGCCGTACATGGAGCGTGGGCGCAGCATGCCGTATTTGTCGTAAACATCCATGTAGCTGCGCGATTCGGGGAACAGCGATTTGACCCAGGCAACCTCATCGATATTTTCCGCAGCGTGGGTTTGCAGGTAGACATCCGGATGCGCCTGCGCCAGCTCGCCGGCCAGTTGCAGCTGGGCGTTGCTGGAGGTCGGCGCAAAACGCGGCGTGATCGCATACAGCTGGCGGCCGCGCTTGTGCCATTTCTTCAGCAGCTCTTCACTGTCGCGGATGCCGCCTTCGGCGGTGTCTTGCAGGAACTCAGGACAATTCCTGTCCATCAGCACCTTGCCGGTCACCATGCGCAGGTTGCGTGCTTCGCTGGCGCTGAAGAAGGCGTCCACCGAGACCGGATTGACGGTGCAGTACACCATCGCGGTGGTGGTGCCGCAGCGCAGCAGCTCATCGATGAAGAAGGTGGCGACATCCTTGGCGTGGGCCGGATCGCTGAACTTGCGCTCGGTCGGGAACGTATATTTTTCCAGCCATGGCAGCAAGCCCGGCGCAGGCGAGGCGATCATGTCGGTTTGCGGGTAGTGCAGGTGGGTATCGATGAAGCCGGGCATGATGATCTTGCCGCGGTAGTCATGGATCTTCAGTTCGCCTTTCAGCTCAGCCCGCAATTGCGCCGACAGCTGCCGGTAATCGCCGGCCGCCGCCACCTTGCCGTCGGCCACCAGCAGCAAGCCGTCTTCATGCCATGCATAAGCGTCGGCATGGTGCGCCGGATCGGCATGGAAATGGAGAACGCTGGCGCGGTATGCCTGCAAGGCGGATTGATCGATATTGCTGAAGCTGATGACTGCCATGAAACTATCCTTGAATGAAAGCGCGTGCAAGCGCTGCTATGAATAACTGATGCGAACTATATCGGGCTGACCAGCTGCGAGTGCAACTGCGGCGCCGCAGTCTGCTGTTGCCTGGCGATCTGCTCCCAGACCTGCAGCAGCTGGGCGGCGACCGAGGCGGCGATGACGGCCGGCTCCTTGCCGACGATGCCCGGGATGCCGATCGGACAGACCATGTCGGCCAGCCGTTCAAGAGCAATGCCGCGCTCGTGCAGGCGATGTTCGAACTGCATGCGCTTGCTTTTCGAACCGATCAGGCCGAACCAGGCCACGCCGTCGCGCTGCAGGATCTGCGCCGACAAGCGCTGGTCCAGCGCATGGTTGTGCGTCATGACCAGGAAGCTGGAGCCGGCCGGGGCGCCGTCCACGATGGCTTCCGGCGTATCGGTTGCCTCCGCGCGGACGTTGGCCGGCAATTCGTCCGGGAACATTTCTTCCCGCTCGTCGATCCAGACTACCCGGCACGGCAGGTCGCCCAGCACCCTGACGATGGCTGCGCCGACATGGCCGGCGCCGAACAGGAACAGCAATGGCCGGGTCGCCAGGCAGGCATCGAGCAGCCAGCGCTTGCCGTTATCGTCGCGCAAGACCAGGCAGGCGCCGAGGGCGTTGACGGAAGGCGTCGACAAAGACGGCAGGGTCGGCAACCGTCCCGGTCCGTGCAGGCGTTCGCCGTCGCCGTCGCACAAGGCCGGCGGCGTAGCGTCGTCCAGCGCCACCAGGCGCCAGCTGTCTTCCGCTGCGCGCAGGCGGCGCTGCAGGAAACTGAAATAGTCGGCCGCGGCCGGTGTCACCCGTTCAAACGCCAGGTGTACGACGCCGCCGCAGCATTGGCCCAGCGATGGTCCGAGAGAAAAGCGCTGCAAGCGGCGCTCGCGGCTCAGCGACAAGCCTTCATCCAGCATCTCGCGCGCGATCCTGACCGCCTGCAATTCGAGATGGCCGCCGCCAATGGTGTCGAACTGCCCGACTGCGGTCACCACCATCTTGGCGCCCGGCTCGCGCGGACCGGAACCCTCGACCTGGGCCACGGTGACCAGGATCGCCGTGGTGGTTTGCGCGGGTTGCGTAATCAGCGTGGTGAGCGCGTCCAGCCAGTTGCCCATGATGTGCCTCCCGGTCAGGCCGTGCGCGCCATGGCGCGCACCGCGTCAACCGACTTCAGGATCGCTTCGCTGGTCGCCGGTGCGTTCAGCGGCGGATTGAAGCGCTTGCCGCCGACGCTGGCGATCGCATCGCGGATCGCGAAAAAGACCGAGAACGGCAGCAGCAAAGGCGGTTCGCCGACGGCTTTGGAGCGATGGATGCTGTCTTCGACGTTGCGGTTCTTGAACAGCTTGACGCGGAAATCCTGGGGACAGTCGGAAACGCCCGGGATCTTGTAAGTCGACGGTGCGTGCGTCATCAGCTTGCCGTCCTTGTTCCACCACAGTTCTTCGGTGGTGAGCCAGCCCATGCCCTGGATGAAAGCGCCTTCAACCTGGCCGATGTCCAGCGCCGGATTGAGCGACTGGCCGGCATCGTACAAGGCATCGGCGCGCAGCAGCTTCCATTCGCCGGTAAAGGTGTCGACCACCACTTCCGACACCGAGGCGCCGTAAGCGAAGTAGGAGAACGGGCGGCCGGTCATGGTTTTCGGATCCCAGTGCAAGCCGGGCGTGGCGTAGAAACCGTCCGACCACAGCTGGACCCGCGACAGATACGCTTTTTGCGCCAGGTCGCCGAACGCCATGCTGTGTTCGCCGAGATGGACTGCGCCTGCGGCGAACACCACCGCCTTGGCGTCGCCGCCATGCAATTTGGCGAAGAATTCAGCCAGGCGCCGGCGAATCGTGTGGGCGGCATCCTGCGCAGCCTTGCCGTTCAGGTCGGCGCCGGTAGACGCTGCGGTGGCCGAGGTGTTGGCGACCTTGCTGGTGTCGGTGGCGCTGACGCGCACCAGTTCCAGCGGGATCCCGAGTTCATGCGCCACGACCTGCGCCACCTTGGTGTTGATGCCCTGGCCCATTTCGGTGCCGCCATGATTGACCAGCACCGAGCCGTCGGTGTACACGTGGACCAGCGCGCCGGCCTGGTTGAAGTGGGTGACGTTGAAGGCAATGCCGAATTTGACCGGCGTCAGCGCCAGGCCTTTTTTCAGCACCGGGCTGCCGGCATTGAAGGCTTCGACGGCGGCGCGCCGTTGCCGGTATTCGCTGCTGGCCTCGAGTTCGGCCACCAGTTCATGGATCACGTTGTCGACGATTTTCTGGCCGTACTGGGTGACGTTGCGGCCTTCTTCATCGTTGCGGCCGTAGAAATTCAGCTTGCGGATATCGAGCGGATCGCGGCCCAGGTTGCGGGCGATTTCATCGACGATGTATTCGATCGCAATCGCGCCCTGCGGGCCGCCGAAACCGCGGAAGGCGGTGTTCGACTGGGTATTGGTCTTGCCGCAGCTCGCCTTGATGTCGACATCGGACAGGTAGTAGGTATTGTCGAAATGGCAGACTGCGCGGGTAGCCACCGGCGCCGACAGGTCGGCCGAAAAGCCGGCGCGGCTCACCATGTCGACTTTTGCAGCGACGATCCGGCCGGCGTCGTCGTAACCCACTTCGTAATCGTAATAGAAACAATGGCGCTTGCCGGTCACCATCATGTCGTCGTCGCGGTCGGCGCGCAGCTTGACCGGACGTTTCAGCTTGGCCGCGGCGATCGACGCCACTGCCGCCCACAAGGCAGACTGCGATTCCTTGCCGCCGAACCCGCCGCCCATGCGCCGGCATTCCACCACGATGTTGTGCGAATGCACGCCCAGCGCATGCGCCACCACGTGCTGCATCTCGGTGGGGTGCTGGGTCGAGCACAGCACCAGCATGCCGTTCTGTTCTTTCGGGATGGCGTAGGAAATCTGGCCTTCCAGGTAAAACTGTTCCTGGCCGCCGACATACAGCTGGCCGCTGACGCGGTGCGCCGCGGTTGCGAAAGCTTGCTGCGCATTGCCGCGCGCCAGGTGCATCGGCGGCAATACATAGGATTTCGCCGCATGCGCCGCTTGCGGCGTCAGGATGGCCGGCAGTTCTTCATAATCGATGACTACCTTGCGCACCGCGCGGCGCGCATTGTCGTGGCTGTCCGCGACCACCGCGAAGATCGGCTGTCCCACGTATTCGACCAGGCCCTTGGCCAGGATCGGATCGTCGTGGAGGATCGGACCGCAATCGTTGGTGCCGGGGATGTCGGCCTCGGTGAAGACTGCCACTACGCCAGGCGCGCTGCGCACCGCATCGAAATTGATCGAGCGGATCCGGGCGTGGGCTTTTTGCGACATGCCGAGCGCGGCGTGCAAAGTGCCTTGTGCTTCCGGGATGTCGTCGGTGTAGGTGGCTTCGCCCAGCACATGCAATATCGCCGATTCGTGCGGATGCGACTGGCCGACTTCGGCCCAGGCCGAGCTGTTGCCTTGCGGCATTGGTTTCATAAAAACTTCAGTTTGCTTATTCATGATGTCGACTCAGGCACACACAAAAGGATTCACCTGATCGCTGCGCAACGGCGCATCGATGCGGGTTTCCAGCCAGAAGCGGCGCAACAGGTTTTGCGACGTCTTCATCCGGTATTCGCTGGAGGCGCGCATGTCGGATAACGGTTTGTAGTCGTCCGTCATCAGCGCTACCGCGTTTTCCAGCACACTTTCGCTCCAGGCCTGGCCGCGCAGGGCGGCCTCGGTCAGCGTGGCGCGCTTCGGCGTTGCCGCCATGCCGCCGTAGGCAATCCGGATATCGCTGACCGTGTCGCCGTCCAGCGTGATCGAAAACGCTGCGCAGACGGCTGAAATATCCTGGTCGAAGCGTTTGGCCAGCTTGTAGGTGCGGAAGCGCTGCCCGGCATGCGGCAGCGGGATGCGCACGGCTTCGACGAATTCATCGGCCTGCATGTCTTTCTTCATGTAGTCGAGGTACAGCGCTTCCAGCGGCATAACGCGCTGCCCCGCCGGACCGCGCAGCACCACTTGCGCGCCGAGTGCGATCAGCCATGGCGGCGAGTCGCCGATCGGCGAGCCGTTGGCGACGTTGCCGCCCAGGGTGCCGGCGTTGCGGATCGGCAGCGAGGCGAAACGCTGCCACATTTCCGACAGTTCGGGATAGTGCTTGCAGATCTCGGCATAGGCGTCGTCCAGCGTTACGCCGGCGCCGATTTCCAGTTGTCCGTCGCTGCTCGTGACAGCGTTCAGTTCGCTCACTTGGCCGAGGTAGATGATGTCGCCCAGGTCGCGCATCTGCTTGGTCACCCACAAGCCGACGTCGGTCGATCCGGCCAGTATCCGCGCGGCGGGATTGGCGGCGCGTACCGCCACCAGCTGCGCCAGGGTGCGCGGCGCGTAGAAAGCCTGGCCATCGTGGCGGTAGACGAACATGTCGTCGCGCTGCAAGGGCTGCAGCGCCTGCTGCAGGGCCTGGCGGTCGAAACCGACTGCCGGCAATTCACCCATCCGGTGCGCAGCGTCGATGATAGGGCGGTAGCCGGTGCAGCGGCACAGGTTGCCGGACAGCGCGATGTCGATATCCTTGCGTTGCAGCGGCTGGCAGGCGCTTGCGCCCGCGGCGCTGCAGGCAGGCGCCTGCCTGCCGTCGTTTTTCAGGTACAAATCCCACAGCGACATCACAAAACCGGGCGTGCAGAAACCGCATTGCGAGCCGTGGCATTCGACCATGGCTTGCTGCACCGGATGCAAGGCGCCGTCGTCCTGTTTCAGGTCTTCGACGGTATACAAGGCTTTGCCGTCCAGCGTCGGCAAGAATTGGATGCAGGAATTGACCGATTTGAGCGTGACGCCGTCGGCAGTCTGTTCGCCGATGACGACAGTGCAGGCGCCGCAATCGCCTTCGGCGCAGCCTTCCTTGCTGCCGGTGCAGTGCAGGTCTTCCCGCAGGTGCTGCAAGATGGTGCGGGTGGGCGCGGCCTGGTCTACCGCGTGGATTTCGCCGCGGTAGTAGAAACGGATGACGCTATCGGCCGTGGAATGAGGGGCTGGCGTAGGCAAGGCAATCTCCAATCAGGTTTAGCTGCTGCTGCAAAAACCATGCCTTTGGACCGTATTGCCGCTATCGCCTGGGTGCGGATTAGGTAGGACTAGGCTGGCTTTGCAACGGCCTATTAATTATGAGCCCAGATTAGCATTTGCGCCGCCGCGCCATATAGCGAAACGGTGAATGTCAGGTATCTGGAAAATGGAATAGGGAATGAATGAGTGATTCATAAAGGCAAATACTGGTATCACAAACAGGGTATCGGCATTTTGTGATGCATTTGATAATTGTTGAGGTTTTCGAGAATGAGGAAATCCTCGGCGGCCGCAAATCCAGGGCTATCAATGCGGCGGCGGGAGCGGTTATCATCTCGCTGGAATAATCGATATTTAGCCCGGAGCATACTTGTGACCCCATTCTGTAACACATTACTTTGCCGGAACCCCGCACCAAGCGGGGCCGCGCGGCAGCCAGAAAACCAAAAACAACAATAATCAAGGAGACACACGTAATGCAATTGCTAGAAAATTTCTTCAAGCTCAAGGAAAACGGCACCGACATCCGCACCGAGCTGATCGCCGGCCTGACCACTTTCCTGACGATGGCCTACATCATCTTCGTCAACCCTGCCATCCTGGGCGACGCCGGCATGCCGAAAGGCGCCGTTTTCGTTGCCACCTGCGTGGCCGCCGCCATCGGCACCCTGATCATGGCGCTCTACGCCAACTACCCGATCGCACTGGCGCCCGGCATGGGCCTCAACGCCTACTTTGCCTACGCCGTGGTGAAGGGCATGGGCGTGTCGTGGGAAGTGGCGCTGGGCGCGGTCTTCATTTCCGGCTGCCTGTTCATCATCGTCAGCCTGGTCGGCATCCGCGGCATGATCGTCAATGGCATCCCGCCCACGATACGGATTGCGATTACTTCCGGCATCGGCCTGTTCCTCGGTTTCATCGCGCTCAAGAGCTCGGGCCTGGTGGTTGCCAATCCGGCGACCTTCGTGCAGATCGGCGACCTGCACCAGATCCCGGTGATCCTGTCGATTGCCGGTTTCCTGCTGATCGTGGTGCTGGACCACCTGAAGGTCAAGGGCGCGATCCTGATCGGCATCCTGGCCGTGACCGTGCTGAGCTTCCTGGTGGGCGGCAATACCTTCACCGGCGTGGTTGCGATGCCGCCGCCGATCGAGCCGACCCTGTTCAAGCTCGACATCATGGGCGCCTTGTCGATGGGCATCCTCAACATCGTGCTGGTGTTTTTCCTGGTCGAGATGTTCGACGCCACCGGCACCATGATGGGCGTGGCGAACCGCGCCGGCTTGCTGGTCGACGGCAAGATGGCGCGCCTTAACAAGGCTTTGCTGGCGGACAGCACGGCAATTGTGGCCGGCACCCTGCTGGGCACCTCCAGCACCACCGCTTATGTCGAAAGCGCGGCCGGGGTCCAGGCTGGCGGCCGCACCGGCCTGACTTCGCTGGCGGTCGGCATCCTGTTCCTGGCCTGCCTGTTCATTTCGCCGCTGGCCGGCGCGGTGCCGGCCTATGCCACCGCGCCGGCATTGTTTTATGTCGCCGGCCTGATGCTGCGCGAACTGGTGCACCTGGATTGGGAAGACAGCACCGAAAGCGTACCCGCCGTGATCACGGTGCTGATGATCCCGTTCACCTATTCGATCGCCAACGGGATTGCCTTCGGCTTCATCTCGTACGCCGCGCTGAAACTGTTCACCGGCCGCGCCAGGCAGGTACCGGTGATGGTCTGGGTGATTGCCGCGATCTTCCTGTTCAAGTTCATCCACCTGGGCGGCGACTGACGACCGGATTGCCTACTGGTTGAAATGATGGCTGAAAAAAAGGGAGCGTTTCAAAACGTTCCCTTTTTTTATAAGTGCGATTTATAAATTCGGCGCCAGCCAGCGTTCGACATCGTCTTTACTGACATCGCGCCTCGCCGCCATGTCGCTGACCTGGTCGTCGCCGATCTTGCCGACCACAAAATACTTCGATTCTGGGTGGGCAAAATAAAAGCCCGACACCGCGGCGCCAGGGAACATGGCGAACGATTCGGTGACCTGCATGCCGATCTCGTCGCACTGCAAGAGCTGGAACATGTCGGCCTTGACCGTGTGTTCCGGGCAGGCGGGATAACCGGGAGCAGGGCGGATGCCACTGTAGCTTTCCTTGATCAGGGCTTCGTTGGACAGGCTTTCGTCAGGCACGTAACCCCACAAGTCCTTGCGCACCCGTTCGTGCATGTATTCGGCAAAGGCTTCCGCCAGGCGGTCGGCCAGCGATTTCAGCATGATCGAGGAATAGTCGTCGTGGGCGTCCTCGAAGCGTTTTTCGTATTTCTCGATGCCGATGCCGCTGGTGACGGCGAACAGGCCGATATAGTCGGCAATCCCGGACGACTTCGGCGCAATGAAGTCGGACAGGCACTGGTTGGGCCGGGGAACGCCGTCGATCACCGGCTTCACGGTTTGCTGGCGCAGGCCGTAGTAGGTAAACGCGACCTTGCTGCGCGTCTCATCGGTATAGATTTCGATGTCGTCGTCGTTCACCGTATTGGCCGGCATCAGCGCGATGACGCCGTTGGCGGTCAGCCAGCGGCCGTCGATCAGCTTCTTCAGCAGCGCCTGGCCTTCTTCGAACACCTTGCTGGCGGCTTCACCCACCACTTCATCCTTGAGGATGGCCGGATACGGGCCGGCCAGGTCCCAGGTCTGGAAGAACGGCCCCCAGTCGATATAACGCGCCAGCGTGCCGAGGTCGACGTTCTTGAATACGCGGCGGCCGATGAACTTTGGCTTGACCGGCGCAAACTGAAGCCGTGCGCGATTCTCGCGAGCCGCCGCCAGGGTCAGCAATGGCACCGCTTTCTTGTTGGCGTGCTGTTCGCGTATGCGTTCGTAATCGACCGCGATTTCATCGATGTACTGGTCGCGCTGCTCCGGCGTGAGCAGCGACTGCGCCACCGAAACCGAGCGCGATGCATCAGGCACGTAGACCACCGGTCCTTCGTAGTTCGGCGCAATCTTCACCGCGGTATGGGCGCGGCTGGTGGTGGCGCCGCCGATCAGCAGAGGCATTTTGACGCTGCGGAAATACGGATCGCGCTGCATTTCCTTGGCGACGTGCGCCATTTCTTCCAGCGACGGCGTGATCAGGCCGCTCAGGCCGATGATGTCGGCGTTCTCGGCTTTCGCCATGGCCAGGATTTCCGAACACGGCACCATCACGCCCATGTTCACCACTTCAAAGTTGTTGCATTGCAGGACCACGGACACGATGTTCTTGCCGATGTCGTGCACGTCGCCCTTGACCGTGGCGATCACGATCTTGCCCTTGGGCTTGGCGGCGATGCCGGTCAGTTCTTCATGCAGGCGCTTTTCTTCTTCGATGTAGGGAATCAGGTGAGCCACCGCCTGCTTCATCACGCGCGCCGACTTGACCACCTGCGGCAGGAACATCTTGCCCTGGCCGAACAGGTCGCCGACGATATTCATGCCGTCCATCAGCGGGCCTTCGATCACATGGATCGGCCGCCCGCCTTTACCATCCGCCAGTAGTTCCTGGCGCGCTTCTTCCGTGTCTTCGACGATCCACTGCGTGATGCCTTGCACCAGCGCATGCGCCAGCCGCTGCTGCACGGTGCCGCTGCGCCATTCCAGCGTTGCTTCTTCCTTCTTGTCGCCGGCTTTCAGGGTCGAGGCGATCTCGATCATGCGCTCGGTCGCGTCTTCGCGTCGGTTCAGCACCACGTCCTCGACCCGCTCGCGCAGTTCGGCCGGCAGGTTGTCGTAGACGCCCATCATGCCGGCGTTGACGATGCCCATGGTCATGCCGGCCTTGATCGCGTGATACAGGAACACGGTGTGGATCGCTTCGCGCGCCGGATCGTTGCCGCGGAAACTGAAGCTGACATTGGAGACGCCGCCGCTGATCTTGGCGTGCGGCAGGTTCTCGCGTATCCAGCGGGTGGCGTTGATGAAATCGACGGCGTAGTTGTTGTGTTCTTCGATACCGGTCGCGATGGCGAAAATGTTCGGGTCGAAAATGATGTCTTCCGGCGGGAAACCGATCTGGTCCACCAGCAACCGGTAAGCGCGCTCGCAGATTTCGATCTTGCGCTCGAAGGTGTCGGCCTGGCCCTTTTCATCGAAAGCCATGACAATCACGGCGGCGCCATAGCGGCGGCACAGCTTGGCCTGGCGCAGGAATTCCGGCTCGCCTTCCTTCATCGAGATCGAGTTGACGATCGCCTTGCCTTGCACGCATTTCAGGCCGGCTTCGATCACTGTCCATTTGGACGAATCGATCATGATCGGCACCCGCGCGATGTCCGGTTCGGAGGCAATCAGGTTGAGGAAGCGCTGCATCGCCGCCATCGAATCGAGCATCGCCTCGTCCATGTTGATATCGATGACCTGGGCGCCGTTCTCGACCTGCTGGCGCGCTACCGCCAGCGCTTCGTCGTACTGTTCGTTGAGGATCAGGCGCGCGAACGCCTTGGAGCCGGTGACGTTGGTGCGTTCGCCGACGTTGACGAACAGCGAGTCGTCGTCGATGGTGAACGGCTCCAGTCCTGACAAGCGCATTTCATGCGTGGTCTCCGGCACGGCGCGCGGCGGGATCTTGGCGACGGTGTCGGCAATCGCCTTGATATGCGGCGGCGTAGTGCCGCAGCAGCCGCCGGCGATGTTGACGAAACCGCTTTCGGCGAAATCCTTGAGCAGCGACGAGGTGACGTCCGGGGTTTCATCGAAGCCGGTGTCGCTCATCGGGTTGGGCAAGCCGGCGTTCGGATAAATGCAGACGAAGGTATCGGCGATTTTCGACAGCTCTTCAGCGTAAGGCCGCATCAAGGCCGCGCCCAGCGCGCAGTTGAGGCCGACCGTCAGCGGCTTGGCGTGGCGGATCGAATTCCAGAACGCCGGCACGGTTTGTCCCGACAGGATGCGGCCGGAGGCGTCGGTGACGGTGCCGGAAATCATGATCGGCAGGCGCAGGCCGGATTCTTCAAAGAAGGTGTCGATCGCGAACAGCGCTGCCTTGCAGTTGAGAGTGTCGAAAATGGTTTCGACCAGCAGCACGTCGGCGCCGCCTTCGACCAGGCCGCGCGTCTGTTCCAGGTAGGCAGCGACCAGCTGGTCGAACGTGACGTTGCGCGCGGCTGGATCGTTGACGTCGGGCGAAATCGACGCTGTCTTTGGCGTCGGCCCCAGTGCGCCGGCGACGAAGCGCGGCTTGTCCGGCGTCGAGTACTTGTCGCAGGCGGCGCGCGCCAGCTTTGCCGAAACCACGTTCATCTCATAGGCCAGGTGCGCCATATGATAATCGTCCTGGGCCACCGTGGTGGCGCCGAAGGTGTTGGTTTCGATCAGGTCGGCGCCGGCCGCCAGGTACTGCTCATGCACTTCGCTGATGATGTGCGGCTGGGTCAGCGACAGCAGTTCGTTATTGCCTTTGACGAACAGCTCGCGGCCGGGGCCGGTGAAGTCGATGAAACGGCCCTTGGGACCGCCGCGATAATCTTCTTCCGTCAGCTTGTACTGCTGGATCATGGTGCCCATCGCGCCATCCAGGATCAGGATGCGCTGCGCGAGCAGCTGGCGCAGGCGGGTTTCGGTGGATACGGTCGAAGTTGCAGCGGTTGGCGTCATTAACGTACTCTGGTCAGTGGGGACGCAAAAAACCCGGTCGCCGATAGCGCCGGGTTTTTTGCAATGGCAATGCCAGAAATTATACGTTAAATCAAGGGCTTGCGTACGGCCCTTGGCTGCTACGCCGCTTGCTGGCTGACTTGCGGCGAGACGGTTTGCTGCGGTTCGTTGAGCTTCAGGGTGAGGCACTTCGCTGCGCCGCCGGCCTTGAGGAACTCGGTCAATGCTGTCTGATGCACAACAAAACCGTGCGCTTGCAACTGTGTCACCAGGGCGTCCGAGGCCTGGTTCAGGAAAATGTGGCGGCCGGAATTGACGGTATTGCAAGCAAAATGCAAGGCGTCCTCGCTGCCGACGATGATCCGCTTGTCGGCCGGAACGCGCGCCGCAATGTGCGCTTGCGAGGCAGCGTCGAAGGCTTCCGGGAAATACATGACATAACCGCCGGCCAGCGGGCAGAAGCAGGTGTCGAGGTGATAGAAGCGGGCATCGACCAGCTTCAGCGGCTGCACTTCGATCTCCAGCAGCTCGGACAGCCTGGTTGCGCAGGCGACGTCGGAACGGTGGCCATGGCCGAACCACAGCAGGTTTTCGCTGCGGTCCATCAAGGCGTCGCCGGCGCCTTCGAAAGGCAGTTCCGGCGGCAGGGTCAGGACTTCGAAGCCATGGGCGGTAAACGCTGCCTCGAAATACACTTCTTCGGCTTGCCGCTCGACGTGGCGGAAACGCGACAGCACCACCTTGTTGCCCAGCACCACGCCGGCATTGGCGGTAAACACCAGGTCAGGCACACCCGGCATGGCCGGCATCATCTTGATCTTTGCTACCTGTCCGATGGCTTCCACCAGCGCCAGCCATTGCTGCATGGCGAGACTCCGGTTGCCATGCGCGATATTGCCAGCCATCCACGGATTAATGACGTAGGACACTTCAAAATGGTCCGGAGCACACATGAGGAATGTGTCGTCCGCGGTATGGTCCAGCAGGTGGTTGGTCATGCGTAGCTCCTTTCGGTCAGGTGAGCCGGGGGTGTGAGTAAAGATGAAAACGTGTGCTGGATCGCTTCCAGCGCAGCGTCGATATCGTTGGCGGTAATGATCAGCGGCGGCGCAAAGCGGACCACCGTGTCATGCGTGTCTTTCGACAGGATCCCTTGCTGCATCAGGCGTTCGCAGAATTGGCGCGCGGAAATGAAGCCGGGGTCGAGATCCATGCCGATCAGCAGGCCTTTGCCGCGGACCTGGCGGATGGCCGGGTGCTGTATCGCCCGCAGCCCGGTGAGCAAGCGCTCACCCATGCGCTGCGCGTTATCTGCCAGCTTTTCTTCGCGCAACAGGCGCAAGGCGGCATGGCCGACCGCGGCCGACAGCGGGTTGCCGCCGAAGGTGCTGCCATGGTCGCCGGGTGTAAATACCGCCATCAGGTCTTCCCTGGCCAGGAAGGCCGAGACCGGCAGCAGGCCGCCGCCCAGCGCCTTGCCGAGGATCAGGCCGTCCGGCTTGATGCCGTCGTGGTCGCTGGCCAGCAGGCGGCCGGTGCGGCCCAGCCCGGTCTGCACTTCGTCGCAGATCAGGAGCACATTGTGGCGGTTGCAGATTTCGCGGCACTTCGCCAGGTAGCCTTCGGGCGGCACGATGATGCCGGCTTCGCCCTGGATCGGCTCCACCAGGAAAGCGGCGGTGCGCGGCGTGATGGCGGCTTCCAGCGCCGCGGCGTCGCCGAACGGCACCGTGGCGAAGCCGTCGGAGAACGGGCCGAAACCGTCGCGGTACTGGGCTTCCGACGAGAAACCGACGATGGTCGTGGTGCGGCCGGCGAAATTGCCGCGGCAGACGATGATTTCAGCTGTCTGGTCGGCAATGCCTTTTACCTTGTGGCCCCATTTGCGGGCCGCCTTGATGGCGGTTTCGACTGCTTCGGCGCCGCTGTTCATCGGCAGTGCCTTGGGCATGCCGGTCATTTCGCACAGCAATTGCAGGAAAGGCCCCAGCTGGTCGCTGTAAAACGCCCGCGAGACCACTGCCAGCTGGCTGGCCTGCTTGCTCAATGCCGCCACCAAAGTCGGGTGGCTGTGGCCGAAACTGACTGCGGAATAGGCCGACATCATGTCCATGTAACGCTTGCCGTCCTGGTCCCACAGCCAGATGCCTTTGCCGCTGCTGAGCACCACCGGCAGCGGTTCATAGTTGTGCGCACAGTATCGGTCTTCGAGAGTTATTGCATGGTTCTTCATGGTCGGCTCCTGGTGAGGCCACTTCTAAAAACCTAGCGCATGGACCGGCGCAAACGCCAATCGCATCTGGTCCCGGCTGGCGGGCGCCGGCTGCGGTGCTTAGAGGTAGCTGCAAAATGCTGTTTTATAGGTGTGCTGTATCTGGTTACATGATAATCACAAGCACTGGAAATATTTGTGCATAATTGCTCATGAATTCACTGTAACGTGCACGAATCATGCATAAAAGGAGACCGGGATGGAAAAACTCGACCGCTACGACCGTATTTTGCTGCGAACCCTGCAGGCTAACGGCCGTGCTTCGAATGTAGAGCTGTCGGAACAAGTCAACCTGTCGCCGCCGCAGTGCTACCGGCGCGTGCAGCGGCTGGAGAAAGACGGCATCATCCGCGGTTATGCGGCGCAGGTGGAGCCGGCCGCGATCGGACTCGGGGTGGTGGCCTTCGTCAACCTGAACATCGCGCGCGAACAGTTCAAGCAGGTGCGCAAGCTGGAAAAGGCGATCCGGCTATTCCCGGAAATCCTGGAGTGCTACACGATCTCGGGCGATTTCGATTATTTGCTGAAGGTGGCGGCCAGCGACCTGAAGTCGCTGTCGGCGTTCCTGACCGATCGCCTGATGCAGGTGCCGGGGGTGGCGGGGGTGCGCTCCATGGTTTGCCTGGAGGAGATCAAGCCGTCCAGTCCGTTGCCGCTGGCAGACTAAGCTGAGCTAGATTCTCAGCAATCGTTTAGTCAGCAGCGATCTCATGTCCTTGCGGGTATCGCAGACGATGTGGATAAAGACGGTCTGCTGGCGGATTTCATAGATGATCCGGTTCATGCCAGAGATAACCTGCCGGTATTGCGTGAGATTCAGGCTTTGAATTTCTTCGGGCACTTTCCCTTTGAGGGGAAAATCCTCAAGGCCATGCACGGCTTCTTTCAGTTTGCCGTAACTGGCTTGCCATGCCTGCTGGCCAGAATTCTTTGTGATGCAGGTTTTCAGCTCCTGTAAATCCAGCTTTGCCGAATTAAGGAAAACGACTTGAAACCTCATTGCGCGTCTTCTTTATCCAGTTCCGCAAATACGTCAGCCGCGGAATGAAGTTGCCCCTGCTCAATTTCGCGGTTGCCCAGCGCCAGAATTTTCAGCAAGGACAGGGTTTCTTCGTGTTCCTCATATGAGCGCACATCCATCACGACAAGTTTGGCTTCGCCATTCTGGGTGATCAACATCGGCTCGCGGCTTTCAGTGATGTCCTTGACGATCTCGGCCGCATGGCTCTTGAGATAACTGATTGGTTTGACTTGAGTAGAGAATTTCATTGCCGGTCTCTTTCCCTTGGAAGCTGCTGTTACGACTGATGGACTGATTATAGTCCGAATTTGGTCTTCCTGGCGTCTCGAAGTAAAGCGGGAGATTCAAGTTTCCAGGCATTTGTGCTGTTCCAGCACAAATAATGTGCCGGCGGCCTGCTGTTCTCAGCCAGGCCGCTGGCTTAACCTGTGTACTCCAGATCACCAACAGGAGTTCACATGACTGCCTCGACTGCAAAACCAAGCGGCAACCCGACCATCCGCGCCATCGTTGGCGCCGCTCCCAGCACCAGCCTTGACCCGCAGTCGACGGCCTTGCTGGTGATCGATATCCAGAACGAATATTTCGCCGGAAAACTGCCGATTCCTGACGGGCTGGCGGTGGTGCGCAACGCCAATCGCCTGATTGCGCTGGCGGACAGGCATGGCATGCCGGTATTCCATATCCAGCAGTGGGGTTCCGCCGAGCGGCCGCTGTTTACGCAAAACACCGTCATGGCGGAAATCCATCCGGAGGTGCAGCGCGCTGCACATCATTCCGTAGTCCGCAAGACTTTTCCGAGTTCTTTTGCCGGCACCGACCTGCAGCAGCAATTGCAGGCGCGCGGTGTCAAGAAACTGATCATCAGCGGCCTGATGACCAACAATTGCGTGGCGGCTTCCGCTTTCGACGGCGGCGCCCACGGGTATCAAGTCATCGTCGCCAGCGACGCCAGCGCCACCCGCGACATCGAAAGCTGGGACGGCAGCGTGGTCAGCCACAAGGACTTGCACAAGGCGGTGCTGACCGGCTTGTCCGATGCCGTCGCAGAAATCCGTACCACCAGCGAGATTCTTGAACTGGCTATTTGAGTTTTGCTTTCTAACCAATTAACTAAACATGGAGCTGAGATCATGCCTATCCTTACCGTACTGCTATCCACCACGCCCGACACCGTCGTTTCCGCCAAGGTCGCCAGCACGCTGTCGCACCTGACCGCGGCAATCCTGCACAAGAAACCGGAGCTGACTTCGATTGCCATTTCGCACGTCGATCCAGCCCACTGGTTTGTCGGCGGCCCGTCCCTGGCGGCACAGCGAAAAACCAGTTTCTTCCTCGATATCCGGATTACCGACGAAACCAATACCGCCGACGAGAAGGCGGCGTATATCGACGCCGTCTTCAAGGAAATCGGCGCATTGCTGGGCGAGCTGCATCACGAAAGTTATGTCCATGTCCACGATGTACGCGCCGCAGCTTACGGTTTTGGCGGGCTGACGCAGCAGCATCGCGCCGTCGCGGCGCGCCTAGTTTGATGTCGGCAGGGCTGTGGCGCGGGGCTCTTCGATGACCAGGTCGGATTGCGGATAGGCGATGCAGGGCAGGATGTAGCCGTCCTTCTTTTCATCGCTGCTCAGGCCCGGCCATTCGATCTGGTAGCGTATTTGCCCGCTCAGCAGACGGCACATGCAGGTGCGGCATGTGCCGTTCCTGCAAGAACTCGGCAAATTGACAGCGGCGCGGCGCGCGGCTTCCAGCAGGGGGACAGCCTCGGATGTCTTGAAGGTCCATCCCTTCGGTTCGATGCGGACAGTGAATTCGGTGTGGAAAATCATCGTATGATGGCGCTCATCTTGTAAAATCGACGGCCCGGCAGCAATCTCGGTTTCCGTCGTGAAGCGGGGCGTGTTTGCCATTTTCCATCATAAAAAGAATGCCTATGAATCTTCATCTGTCGCTCGTACCCGTGGTTTCCCTGCTCGCCGGCGTCCTGATCCTGGTCATGCCGAAACTCTTGAACTATATCGTCGCTTTCTACCTGATCGCCATCGGCCTGATTGGCCTGTTCGGCGGCGGCCATTTTCACCTGCATTTATAAGCAGGCCCATTACCCCCAGCGCGGGCTGCGATACCAGTCAGCGGCAAAATCGACAAACGCCCTGACCTTGGGCGACAGGTGCCGGTTTTGCGGATAGATTGCATACAGGTCGCGCGGTTTCAGCGTGAACCCGGGCAAGACCTGCAGCAGGTCGCCGCGCCGCAAGTCTTCATGCACGATGAACGAACTGGTGGCGGCAATGCCCAGGCCGGCCAAGGCTGCCGAGCGTAATGCAATGCCGGTGTTGGCCTGCAGGTTGCCGCGCACGCTGACTGCATGTTCGCTGCCGTCGGCGGCATGGAACAGGAATTCGTTCGGTTTTTGCGCCAGCGTGTAAGTCAGGCAATTGTGCTGCGCCAGGTCGGCCGGCTGCTGCGGCACGCCGTGCCGTTTCAGGTAATCCGGCGCCGCCGCCAGCAGGATTGCGCTGGTCGCCAGGCGCTTGGCGACCAGGGTCGAGTCGGGCAGGGCGCGCGTCAGGCGCAGCGCGACGTCGAAACCTTCTTCGATGACGTCGACCAGGCGGTCGTTGCAGACCAGGTCAACCTTGAGCTGCGGGTTGGCGAGGATGAATTGCGGCAGCCATTGCGCCAGTTCCAGCGTGCCGAACGCCATCGGCGCGTTGATCCGCAAGGTGCCGGCCGGGCGCGCCTGGTGCGCCGACACCGCCTGCGCGGCGTCATCCAGCTGGTCGAGTATCTGGCGGCTGCGTTCATAATATTCCTGGCCGGCCTCGGTCAAGGCGAAGCGGCGCGTGGTGCGGTTCAGCAGCTGCGCGCCCAGCTCCAGCTCCAGCTGGCGCACCTGGCGCGAGACGATGGTGTGCGACTGGTTGAGTTCTGCCGCGGCAGCGGTGAAGCTGCCGGTTTCGACTACGCGCCGGAATGCACGCATCGCTGCCAGTTGATCCATGCCGCTCCACCCGGAATAAAACCACAACGCTATCAGAATCGGGGCGTGCCTGCCATTTAATCCACCTTGAGCTTGCCGCTGGCGATGGCGCTGCCGGTTTCGCGCAGCTTCAGCAGCAAGGGCCGCTGGCGCAGGATTTCGCATTCAGAATAAGCAGCATCAAGGCCCAGCGCGGTCAGCGCCACTGCGCCTTCTTTCAGGCCGAAATCAAAACGCGGCGCGGCCGAACCGTTCGCCAGCAGGCCCACCGCCAGGATAATCGCGGTATCGGCATGGACTTCGACGTTGTCGAGCACCCGTCCCGGCGCCTGCATGCATTGGTTGACGCCGCTGCCGATGGCCTTGGCGTGCGATAGCGGCGTCAGCGCCTTGAAGATACCAGGGTTGCTGCCGGCGGCGGCGGCCCAGATGACATCGACGCCGTCGCCCAGCATGGTTTTGGTCAGCGCCTCGGCGCGCGGCGGATCGTTGAAGGGTTGCGCGCCTTCCACCCACAGCGGTTCATGCACCGAAATTGCCGGCCTGGCGGCCCGCGCACCGTTGGCGAAAGCCGCGCTGTTCTTTTGGCGCAATGCGGTATTGCTGGCGCCGATCAGTCCGATCTTGCCGCTGCTTGACGCCAGTGCCGCCTGCATGCCGGCCAGGTAGCTGGCTTCGGATTCCCGGAAAGTGATGCAAGTGATGTTGCTGGCGGCATTATCGATGCAATGCTCCAGGATCAGGAAGCGGGTTTGCGGCGCCTGGCGCGCGACCTTGTCCAGTATTTCCTTGAATTCGATGCCCATCACCACCACGATCCCGGCGCCTTGCCGGACCGCGTTGTCCAGCTGCTGCTGGCGGCCGGCGCGGGTCGGCTGGCTTTCCAGGGTGCTGGCTTGCAGCCGATACAGCTTGGCGGCGTTGTTGACGCCGCTGGTCCCTTGCTGCAGCAGCACGTCGTCATTGCTGGGCACCGGCCGCACATAGATGATCTTGGGCAGTTCGGCGGCGGCGCCGATAACGCTGACGCTGGCCAGCAGCAGCGCCAATGGCAGCAATAGCAGCCACCAGCGGGTGCGCGGGGATTCTGGCCCGGGAACAGGGGGGCGTGCGGCGGAGCGTGCTTCGGCACGCGGCGTTTGGCGGATCGGCGGCATTGTCTCTTCCTCTTTGTCAGGCGCCGGATCTGATGCCGGCGCTCATTTTCCAGACATATTGCTGGCAAAGCGGGCGCGGGCCATTTGAGGCGGGGCATACAAGGTATAGCGCCGAACTGATATCGCCACCATATTTAACTTTTGCTTACGGCTGCTGCGTGATACCGTTATCAGGCGACAGACAGGATCTGTCATTAGCGGCTTATCTCACTTGGTTCAGGAATATGTGTCAGTTACTTGGAATGAACTGCAATGTGCCGACCGACATTGTGTTCAGTTTTACCGGGTTCGCCACCCGCGGCGGCCAGACCGGCCATCATAGCGACGGCTGGGGCATCGCCTTCTTCGAAGGCAGCGGCGTGCGCCATTTTGTCGATTACCAGGCGGCAATTGCATCGCCGGTAGCGGAGCTGATCCGGCGCTGCCCGATCAAGTCGAAAAATGTCATCGCCCATATCCGCAAAGCTACGCAAGGCCAGGTCGCCTTGCAAAACTGCCATCCGTTTGTGCGCGAGTTATGGGGCCGCTATTGGGTGTTTGCCCACAACGGCGATCTCAAGGAATTTGCGCCGCAGCTGGACGGGCCATACCGGCCGGTCGGCAATACCGACAGCGAACTGGCTTTCTGCTACCTGCTGCAGCAGCTGCGGCGCCGTTTCGGCGATACGCCGCCGGCACAGGCCGAACTGACGCGCGCTGTGCGCGAACTGACGCACGAGATTGCCGCCCACGGTACTTTCAACGTGATGTTGTCGGACGGCTCGGCCCTGTACACGCATTGCTCCACCAATCTGTATTACATCGTGCGCCAGTTTCCGTTTGCCGAAGCCCACCTGTCGGACGAAGACGTCAGCGTCGACTTCTCGCAAGTGACGACGCCGCAAGACCGGGTAGCGGTGATCGTCACCGAACCGCTCACCACCAACGAAGTGTGGACCAAGTTCGGCGAGGGCGAGCTGATCGTGTTTGTCGACGGCCAGCCGGTCCAGGCCTAGGTCAGGTGTAGTCGATCGTCAGCGGCGCGTGGTCCGAGAAGCGCTCGTCCTTGTAGATGGCGACGGCATGCGCATTGGCGGCGATGCCAGGAGTGGAGATGTGGTAATCGATGCGCCAGCCGACGTTCTTGGCCCAGGCTTGGCCGCGGTTGCTCCACCAGGTGTATTGCTCGTCGCGCTGGTCGACCTGGCGAAACACGTCGACCAGGCCCACTTGCTCAAACAGGTGGGTGAGCCAGGCGCGTTCTTCCGGCAGGAAGCCGGAATTCTTCTTGTTGCCCTTCCAGTTTTTCAGGTCGCGTTCCTGGTGCGCGATATTCCAGTCGCCGCAGATGACGACTTCGCGGCCGCTCTCCCTGAGTTGCTGCAGGTGCGGCAGGAAGGCTTCCATGAAGCGGAACTTGGCGATCTGCCGTTCTTCGCTGGAGGAGCCGGACGGGCAGTACAGCGAAATCACCGTCAAGTCGCCAAAATCGCACTCCACATAACGCCCTTCGGCGTCGAATTCAGGATTGCCGAAGCCTATCCGCACAGCGTTCGGCTTGCGCTTGCTATACAGGCCGACGCCCGAATAACCCTTCTTTTCCGCGTAGTGGAAGTGGCCGACGTAGCCTTCCGGCGCCAGGAATTCCGGCGTCATGTCGGCGGCTTGCGCCTTCAGTTCCTGGACACAGATGAAATCGGCTGACTGTTTGGCCATCCATTCAAAAAAGCCTTTTCTGGCCGCTGAGCGGATGCCGTTGAGATTGGCGGAAATGATTCTTGGCATGTTTGGTCGATAAAAAAGGGTATAAGGAGATGCCTAAGGATAACCGAAGGCCCGCTCTCGTGCGCGAGGCAGGTTGCAGGTTAAAAACGGTCTGCGGGCAGGCATGGTGTTTGCACTTACTGCTGTGGAAGGGATGAACTCCATTTAAAATGGCGGTCTGGTGTCGCTAATGTGCTGTAAACAGCGACAAAATTTGTCAGCCTCAACCGTCTGGAGTGCATTTTGAACAATTTACGTCAACAATTTATAGAATTTGCGGTCAAGGCTGGAGTATTGAAATTCGGCGAGTTCGTGACCAAGGCAGGGCGCACCTCACCGTATTTCTTCAATGCGGGCATGTTCAACGAGGGCGCCGCGCTGGGGCAGCTGGCGCAGTTTTATGCGCGGACCCTGATTGATTCAGGTTTGCAGTTTGACATGTTGTTCGGGCCGGCCTATAAAGGGATCACGCTGGCGTCGGCGACCGCGGTGGCGCTGGCGGCGCAAGGACGCAATGTGCAGTTTGCCTATAACCGCAAGGAAGCCAAGGATCACGGCGAGGGCGGCAATATCGTCGGCGGGCCGTTGAAAGGGCGTGTGCTGATCATCGACGACGTGATTTCGGCCGGCACTTCGGTGCGTGAATCGGTAGAGATGATCCGCGCGGCCGGCGCCACGCCATGTGCGGTGGTGATCGCACTGGACCGGATGGAGAAATCCGGCAAGGACGATGCGCTGTCGGCCAACTCGGCAGTAGAAGAAGTAACGCAAGCGTATGGCATGCCGGTGATTTCGATCGGCAACCTGAACGACTTGCTGGAATATATTTCCGGCGCTGGCGCCGACGCTGAACTGAACCGCTACCAGGCGGCAGTGGCGGCTTACCGCCAGCGTTACGGCGTAGCCTGACGACAGGCCCGTCGTCTGCGCCGGATGGCAAATCAATGTGTAGCTGTCGTGGATGATGGGAATGAATCGGATTGCTCTAACCTTTTTGCGGAGTTTGTTTTTCAGCGCGGCAGGGCTGCTGCCGCTGCTTGCGCACGGCCAGATTTATACCTGCAAGGATGCGGCCGGCCACACCGTCACCGGCGACCATCCGATGCCGGAATGCTCCAACAGCAAGGTGCTGGAGCTGAGCAAGGCCGGCGTGGTCAAGCGCGAAATCCCGGCGCCGCTGACAGCCGAGCAAAAGCGCCAGCAGCAGGCGCTGGACGACAAGCGCCGCATCGAGCAAGCGGCGGAAGAACAGCGGCGCCAGCAGGACCGCGCGCTGCTGTCGCGTTATCGCAGCGAAGCCGACATCGAAGCTTCGCGCCGCTACTACCTGTCGCTGTCGCAAGACCTGATCAAACGCGACCAGGTCGCCATCGACGACGCCCAGAACCAGCTGAAAGCCGCCAATACCGAAGCCGAGTTCTACAAGCACCGGAAAACCTTGCCAGCCTCGCTGCGCAGCAAGATCGACGACGCCAATCGCGACATCGCCTACAACCAGAAAAACATGGCGGACCACCAGGCTGAGCTGGGCCGCATCAACGGCAAGTTCGACGAAACGCTGAAACACTACAGGGAATTGATTGGTGCGATGCCGGAGGCGCAGGTGTCGCGCTAGGCAAGACGGAAGATGGTCAAGCCATAGCGGCTGGCGATAGCGCCAGCCGCTATTTTTTTAAGCAGTCAGTTTCTGCTTCAGCAGCTCGGTCAGCTGCGCAGGATTGGCTTTGCCCTTGGTGGCTTTCATGGCTTGGCCGATCAGGGCGTTGAATGCTTTTTCCTTGCCGGCGCGGAATTCCTCGACCGACTTGGCGTTCGCCGCCAATACCTCATCGATGATTTTTTCTAGCGCGCCGCTATCGGAAATCTGCTTCAGTCCCTTGCTTTCGATAATCTCGTCGGCCAGGTTCTCCTGCGCGGACCGGGCGTCCCACATGGCGCTGAACACTTCCTTGGCGATCTTGTTGGAGATCGTGCCGTCGGCGATGCGCTGCAGCAGCACTGCCAGCTGGACCGCACTGACAGGCGCGTCGGCAACCTCGACGTTTTCCCGGTTCAGTGCCGAAGACAGGTCGCCCATCAGCCAGTTGGCAGCGGGTTTGGCTTGTTCCTTGCCGGCTTTCACGGTAACCGCTTCGAAGTAGCCGGCCATCGCTTTCGATTGGGTCAGCACCGCGGCGTCGTATTCCGACAGGCCGAAATCGCGCACGAAACGTTCGCGCATCGCGCCCGGCAGTTCCGGCATGGTGGCGCGCACGCGCTCAACCCATTCCGCGCCGATCACCAGCGGCGGCAGGTCGGGATCCGGGAAGTAGCGGTAATCCTGGGAATCTTCCTTGCTGCGCATCGAGCGCGTTTCCTTCTTGTCCGGATCGTAGAGGCGGGTTTCCTGCACCACTTTGCCGCCTTCTTCGATCACTTCGATCTGGCGCCGCACTTCGTAGTTGATGGCCTCTTCCAGGAAGCGGAAGGAGTTCAGGTTCTTGATTTCGCTGCGGGTGCCGTAGGCAGCCTGGCCGACCGGGCGCACCGAGACGTTGGCGTCGCAGCGGAACGAGCCTTCCTGCATGTTGCCGTCGCAAATCCCCAGCCACATCACCAGCGAGTGCAAAGCCTTGGCGTAGGCCACCGCTTCGGCGGCGCTGCGCATGTCCGGTTCGGTGACGATTTCCAGCAGCGGGGTGCCGGCGCGGTTGAGGTCGATGCCGCTCATGCCCTGGTAATCTTCATGCAGCGATTTGCCGGCGTCTTCTTCCAGGTGGGCGCGCGTCAGCTGCACGGTCCTGAGTTCGCTTTTGCCGTCTTTTTCCAGCATGAAGGAAACCTTGCCGCCCTGGACCACCGGGATTTCAAACTGGCTGATCTGGTAGCCCTTCGGCAGGTCGGGATAGAAATAGTTTTTGCGCGCAAAGATCGACTGCGGCGCAATCGTCGCGTTTACCGCCAGTCCGAACTGGATCGCGCGCTCCACCGCGCCGCGGTTGAGCACCGGCAGCACGCCGGGCAGCGCCAGGTCGACCGGGCTGGCCTGGGTGTTGGGAGCTGCGCCGAACTGGGTCGACGAGCCGCTGAAGATTTTTGATTTGGTCGAGAGCTGCGTATGCGTTTCCAGACCGATCACGACTTCCCACTGCATAATGATTTCCTTATTTATCTTGGTAACTGCATTCGCCGGTTTTCAAGTCCACCGACAGTTCCGTAAAATTTGCTCTTGAGCCGCACAGCGCCGGGCAGCTTGGTATCACGTGCAGCCGGTCGCCGTCGCGCTGCAGGCGGATGCTGCAATTCATGCCGTGATCGTAAAAATCGTAGCCGCGCTGGCGGCGTGCGGCGGCCGCATCTTTCAAGGTGATGCGCCAGTTGTCCTTGCCGCCATCCTGCCGGACTTCGGCTTGCGGCTCGTCGCCGGTGTCGATGCTGCATTCGAAACCGTGGGTCGGCCGGTACAGCGCGGATTCCCAGCGCAATGCTTCGATGCGGTCGCCGTCCAGCTTGAATTCACCGGTGTCGCCGTAGATCACTTTTTCACCATCCGTTTCGCGCGTCAGGTTGCAGCCGAATTTGGTCTGCAATTGCTGCGCCTGGATTACCGGAGCCAACAACGCGGCGCCCAAGGCGAACAATGCCGATGCCGCCAGCCTGGCGCGGCGATTCCGGGAAAAAAGCAAGATCGATGGCATCACTGGGAAATTGCTCTTTACTCGGGGCTGCGCGCATGCCAGTCGGTCACGCGCTGGTACTGGTGCGCGACGTTGAGCAGCCTGGCTTCCTCGTAATAATTGCCGATGATCTGCAGCCCGACCGGGCGCCGCGCATTTTTCTCGCCCTGGCCGAAACCGCAAGGTATCGACATGCCGGGCAGGCCGGCCAGGCTGGTCGACAGCGTATAGATGTCGGCCAGGTAATTGGCGACCGGATCGTCCGCCTTGGCGCCCAGGTCCCAGGCCACGGTCGGCGAGACCGGCCCCATGATGACGTCGCACTGGCGGTTCGGGCCGGTCAGCGCGTTCTGGAAATCCTGGGCGATCAGGCGTCGGATCTTTTGCGCCTGCAGGTAATAGGCGTCGTAATAACCGTGCGACAGCACATAGGCGCCGACCAGGATGCGGCGCTTCACTTCTTCGCCGAAACCTTCCGCGCGCGACTTCTTGTACATGTCGGCCAGGTCCTTGTAATCGGCGGCGCGGTGGCCGTAGCGGACGCCGTCGAAGCGGCTCAGGTTGGACGATGCTTCGGCCGGTGCGATCACGTAGTAGACCGGGATCGACAGCTCGGTTTTCGGCAGCGATATGTCGACCAGCGTGGCGCCCAGCTTTTCATATTCCTGCAGCGCCGCGCGCACCGCCTGTTCGACATCGGCCGACAGGCCGCTGCTGAAATATTCGCGCGGAATACCGATGCGCAAGCCCTTCAGGTCTTGCTCCAGGCCGGCGCTGAAGTCTTCCTTCTTGCGTTCCAGGCTGGTCGAATCGCGCGCATCGAAACCGGTCATGGCGTTCAGCAGCATGGCGCAGTCTTCCGCGGTTTGCGCTATCGGGCCGGCCTGGTCCAGCGATGAGGCGAAGGCGATCATGCCGAAGCGCGAGACGCTGCCGTAAGTCGGCTTGATGCCGGTGACGCCGCACAGCGAGGCCGGCTGGCGGATCGAACCGCCGGTATCGGTGGCAGTCGCGGCGGGCGTCAGGCGCGCCGCAACGGCCGCGGCCGAACCGCCCGATGAGCCGCCAGGGATCGCGGTCTTGTCCCAAGGATTCTTGACCGGGCCGAAGTGCGAATTTTCATTGGACGACCCCATGGCGAATTCATCGCAGTTCAGTTTGCCCAGGGTCACCATGCCGGCGTTGTTGAAATGTTCCACCACGGTGGCGTCGAACGGGCTGATGTAGTTTTCCAGCATTTTCGAACCGGCGGTGGCGCGCCAGCCGCGCGTCACGAAAATATCCTTGTGGGCGATCGGCACGCCGGTCAGCGGCGTGCTGTCGTTTTGCGCCAGGCGCGAGTCGGCGGCGCGCGCCTGTTGCAGCGTCAGCTCCTGGTCGACGTGCAGGAACGCATTCAGGTCGCTGTGCCGGATCCTGGCCAGGTACAGCTGCGCCAGTTCCTCGGCCGAGATCTTCTTTTCGTGCAGCAGCACCGACAGTTGCTTGAGTGTTTTGGTATGCATGAGTACTTTTAAATATGAGCTTTGCGGGATATCCAAGGCTTGCACATGGCGCAAGCTTCGATTTATTCGATGACCTTCGGCACCAGGTACAGGCCGTCTTCGGTTGCCGGCGCCACTTTCTGGTAATCCTCGCGATGATTCGATTCGGTCACCACGTCGTCGCGCAAGCGCAGCGACAAATCCTGCTGCAGCGCTGCAATCGGGTGGCTCAGCGGCTCGATGCCGGTGGTGTCTACCGCGCGCATCTGCTCGACCAGCGAGAAAATGCCGTTCAGTTTGTCGAGTGTGGAAGCGGCCTGGTCTTCGGTGAGTTCGAGGCGCGCCAGGTTGGCAATGCGCTTAACGTCGGAAAGGGCTAATGACATGATTTTCGTTTTTCGAGCACGCACTTAGGCGCATATGATTAAAATGGAAATACTTTGCTTGCCGATAACTTCCAGATTTTTGTAAATAGCAAGCATTTTGAGCGCTATACGCCCTAATTTGAGTCAAATTATAAGGTAGAATGTTGCGTCCATGCGGCAGGTAATCGATCTTTACCATGCGCCGGATACTAGACACCCCCCTAAAAAACGTTTGAGCGCATCATTGTTGCGCATTGGAACAATTCATGTTTGGATTTTTACGCAGTTACTTTTCGAATGACCTGGCGATTGATCTGGGTACCGCGAATACGCTGATTTATGTACGCGACCAAGGTATTGTCCTCGATGAACCGTCGGTTGTTGCAATTCGCCAGCAGGGCGGGCCAAACGGCAAGAAAACAATCCAGGCCGTCGGGCGGGAAGCAAAACAGATGCTGGGCAAGGTTCCCGGCAATATCGAAGCAATCCGGCCGATGAAAGACGGCGTGATCGCCGACTTTACCGTCACCGAGCAGATGCTCAAGCAGTTCATCCGCATGGTGCATGACACCAAGCTGTTCAAACCGTCGCCGCGCATCATCATCTGCGTGCCTTGCGGCTCGACCCAGGTTGAGCGCCGCGCGATCCGCGAATCGGCGCTGGGCGCCGGCGCATCCCAGGTGTTCCTGATCGAAGAGCCGATGGCGGCGGCAATCGGCGCCGGCCTGCCGGTATCGGACGCTACCGGTTCGATGGTAGTCGACATCGGCGGCGGCACTACCGAAGTCGGCATCATCTCGCTGGGCGGCATGGTCTACAAGGGCTCGGTCCGGGTCGGCGGCGACAAGTTCGACGAAGCCATCGTCAATTACATCCGCCGCAACTACGGCATGCTGATCGGCGAACAGACCGCCGAAGCGATCAAGAAGGAAATCGGCTCCGCCTTCCCGGGTTCGGAAGTGCGCGAAATGGAAGTCAAGGGACGCAACCTGTCGGAAGGCATCCCGCGTTCGTTCACCATCTCCAGCAATGAAATCCTGGAAGCCCTGACCGACCCGCTCAACAACATCGTTTCCGCCGTCAAGAACGCGCTGGAACAGACCCCGCCGGAACTGGGCGCGGACATCGCCGAGAAGGGCATGATGCTGACCGGCGGCGGCGCCTTGCTGCGCGACCTGGACCGCCTGCTGATGGAAGAAACGGGTTTGCCGGTAATCGTGGCCGAAGACCCGCTGACCTGCGTGGTGCGCGGCTCCGGCATGGCGCTGGAGCGGATGGACAAGCTGGGCTCGATCTTTTCCTACGAGTAATCCAGACTGATGCGACGCTTGCCCAGCCTCTCCAGCGTGCTCTTGAGGTCGGGCAGCGGCAACCGGGTCGGTGCATTGATGCATGCGACCCGCTTTCGTATCTACGGCATGAACATGCGCATGAACGTGTTTGTACCGCCAGCCATTGACCAAACCGAACCTGTCCATTACTGATGGAATACAGTCCACCACCCCTCTTCAAGCAAGGCGCTTCGGCCCGCGCCAAGGCGGTGATATGCACGCTGCTGGCGCTGGCCCTGCTGATTGCCGATTCGCGTATCCACGCCTTGCTGCTGCTGCGCCAGGCAGTCGGCACAGCGCTTTATCCCTTGCAGATGGTGGCCCTGATGCCGCGCGACGCGGCCAACCGGGTGGTCGATTATTTTTCTTCGCTGTCGACGGTGGAAAAAGAAAACCAGGCCTTGCGCAGCCAGCAAGGCGAACGCGCCCAGCAATTGCAGCAGGCGCAGCAGCTGGCCGCTGAAAATGCCCAGCTGCGCAAACTGCTCGGGGTTGAACAGCGGCTGCCGGTGAAATCGGTGATGAGCGAAATCCTGTACGACGCGCGCGACCAGTTTGCCCGCAAGGTGATCATGGACCGCGGCTCCCAGCATGGCGTCGCTACCGGCCAGCCGGTGATCGACGACGCCGGCATCGTCGGCCAGGTGACGCGTGTATTTCCGTTTACTTCCGAAGTAACGCTGCTGACCGACAAGGACCAGGCGATCCCGGTGCAGGTGCTGCGCAACGGCTTGCGCAGCGTGGCTTACGGGCGCGGCCAGTCGGGTTACCTGGACTTGCGTTTCATGTCTTCCAACGCCGATATCCAGAAGGGCGACCTGCTGGTGACTTCCGGCATCGACGGCGTCTATCCGGCCGGCCTGTCGGTAGCCAAGGTGGTGCAGGTCGAAACCAAGTCGGCCGACGCCTTTGCGCATATCGTCTGCGAACCGGTGGCCGGCATCGACCGCCATACCCAGCTGTTGATCCTGCTGGTTGATCCCAATCCCGTAGCGCGCCCGGATGATGAAGCTGCGATCCCTAACAGCAAGGCCGACATACTGAGCAAGCGCCGGCTGACCGAAAGCACGCGCGACAAGACCAGGGAAGCGGCGAAAGAAAGCAATGCCGAAGCCGCGCGTAAAAGTCCGCAAGGAGCCGGCGTCCGATGATGCGTCCACATTACATCCTGTTGCCGGCCAATCCGCTGTTCATCGCGATGACGCTGCTGCTGGCGTTCCTGCTTAACCTGCTGCCCTGGGGCCAGTGGCCCGGCGTGCCGGATTTCGTGGCGCTGGTGCTGGTGTTCTGGAGCATCCACCAGCCGCGCAAGATCGGCATCGGCATCGCCTTTTGCATGGGCTTGCTGATGGATGTGCACGAAGCTACCCTGCTCGGCCAGAATGCGCTGGCGTATACGCTGCTGTCTTACTTTGCCATCATGATCCATCGCCGCGTGCTGTGGTTCTCGGTCAGCGTGCAGGCGCTGCATGTCCTGCCCCTGATGCTGCTGACGCAGCTGATACAGCTGGTGATACGGATGTCCGTCAGCGGCAAGTTTCCGGGCTGGCTGTATTTTGCCGAGAGTTTCGTCTGCGTGGCGCTATGGCCTGTCGTGGTGTGGCTGCTGCTGGCGCCGCAACGGCGTGCGGTCGACCGCGACGATAACCGTCCAATCTAGCCGCATTCATGACCGAATTCAAAAACACCGAACACGAATTGCGCAAGTTCCGCCTGCGGATTACCGCGGCCGTGGCTTTTGTGCTGATCTGCTTCGGCTTGCTCGGCGCGCGTTTTATCTGGCTGCAGGTGGTGCGCCACGATGCCTACGCAGCGCAAGCCGAGGACAACCGGATTTCGCTGGTGCCGGTGGTGCCGAACCGCGGCCTGATCATGGACCGCAACGGTGTCATCCTGGCGCGCAATTATTCCGCCTACACGCTGGAAATCACCCGCTCCAAAATCCGCGGCGACCTGGAAGGCGTGATCGACGAGCTGGCGCAGGTAGTCAGCATCACGCCGAAAGACCGGCGCCGTTTCAAGAAGCTGCTGGAAGATTCCAAGAGTTTCGCCAGCCTGCCGATCCGCACCCGCCTGACCGACGAAGAAGTGGCGCGCTTCACCGCGCAGCGCTACCGCTTCCCGGGGATTGATGTGCAGGCGCGCCTGTTCCGCCAGTATCCGCTGGGCGAAGTGGCGGCGCACGTGATCGGCTACATCGGCCGCATCAACCAGAAAGACGCCGACCGCATCGACGACAGCGAGGACGCCGCCAACTACAAAGGCACCAGCTACATCGGCAAGGACGGCCTGGAAAAGAGCTACGAACAGCAGCTGCACGGCAACACCGGCTACGAAGAAATCGAAATCGCCGCCAGCGGCCGCGCCGTGCGCAGCATGTCGCATGTCTCGGCGACGCCGGGCAACAACCTGATCCTGTCGATCGACATCGAATTGCAGAAGGTGGTGGAGGAAGCATTCGGCGACCGCCGCGGCGCGCTGGTGGCGATCGAACCGTCCACCGGCGACGTGCTGGCATATGTCTCGCAGCCATCGTTCGATCCCAACCTGTTTGTCGAAGGCATCGACCAGCAAAGCTGGGACGAGCTGAACAACTCGCCCGACCATCCCCTGATCAACCGCCCCATGAGCGGCAGCTATGCTCCGGGCTCGACCTACAAGCCGTTCATGGCGCTGGCGGCGCTGGAGCTGGGCAAGCGCACGCCGGCTTTCGCGATCAACGATATCGGCTATTTCATGCTGGGCGGCCACCGTTTCCGCGACGACAAGGTGGGCGGCCACGGCCGGGTCGACATGTACAAATCGATCGTGGTTTCCTGCGATACCTATTACTACATGCTGGCCAACGACCTCGGTCCTGACACTATCCACGATTTCATGAAGCCCTTCGGTTTCGGCCAGCTGACCGGCATCGACCTGGAACATGAACAGCGCGGCATCCTGCCGTCGACCGACTGGAAGCGCAAATACTACAAACGCGTGGCGGCCCAGAAATGGGTAGGTGGCGACACCATTTCGCTTGGCATCGGCCAGGGTTTCAATGCTTTCACGCCGTTGCAGATGGCGCACGCGGTGGCGACCCTGGTCAACGACGGCGTGGTGATGAAGCCGCACCTGGTCAAGATCATCGAAGACGGCGTCACGCGCCAGCACACCCAGACGGTGCCGAAGGAAAGCTACCGCATCCCGCTGAAGCAGGAAAACATCGATTTCATCAAACGCGCCATGGTCGGCGTCACGCATGAAGGCACCGGCGCCAGGGTGTTTGCCGGCGCCGGCTACGAGTCGGGCGGCAAGACCGGTACGGCGCAGGTGGTCGGCATCAAGCAAGGTGAAAAATACGATGCCAAGAAACTCAATGCGCGCATGCACGATCACGCCTGGTACACCGCGTTCGCCCCGGCCGACAAGCCGCGCATCGCGATCGCTGTGATTGTCGAGAACGGCGGCTTCGGCGCGGCGGCGGCGGCGCCGATAGTGCGCAAGGCGCTGGATTATTATTTGCTGGGCAAGCGTCCCGGCGATGGCAACAAGGCTGCGGTGCTGGAAGAAGAGCCGGCGCCGGTCGAGGAAGACGCGAAGCCGGCGGACGGCGCCGACAACAGCTACAAGCCGGGCGAAGAAACGCCAGGCAACAGGGAATAAGCGGGAATGAGCGAGAGCAAGCGATGAGCCTGAGCGATAAACACCACTGGCTGCGCAGCATCAAATCGCATATTGCGGTATTTGACGGCGCGCTGTCGCTGATCATTTTCCTGATACTGGCGGTCGGCATTGTCACCTTGTATTCGGCCGGCATCGATTTCCCGGGCCGGGTCGAGGACCAGCTGCGCAATATCCTGGTGGCGTTTGTCATCATGTGGGTTGCCGCCAACGTGCCGCCGCAGACCCTGATGCGGTTTGCCGTGCCGATTTATACGATAGGGGTGGCGCTGCTGATTGCGGTGGCCGTGTTCGGCATCGTCAAGAAAGGTTCGCGCCGCTGGATCAATGTCGGCGTCGTGATCCAGCCCTCCGAGATCATGAAAATCGCCATGCCGCTGATGCTGGCCTGGTATTTCCAGAAACGCGAAGGCATGATCAGCTGGCGCGATTACCTGGTGGCGGCGGTGATGCTGGCGCTGCCGGTCGGCCTGATCATTCGCCAGCCGGACCTGGGCACCGGCACCCTGGTGCTGGCCGCGGGCTTCTACGTGATCTTCCTGGCGGGCTTGTCATGGCGCGTGCTGATCGGCCTGGCGGTCGCCGCCGGCGCCAGCCTGCCGGTGCTGTGGTCGGTGCTGCACGATTACCAGCGGCAGCGGGTGATGATGCTGATCGACCCTACTTCGGATCCGCTCGGCAAAGGTTTCCATATCATCCAGTCAACCATCGCGGTCGGATCCGGCGGCGTGTTTGGCAAGGGCTGGCTGAAAGGCACGCAAGCGCACCTGGAATTCATCCCGGAACGCACCACGGACTTCATTTTTGCGGTATTTTCTGAAGAATTCGGCTTGGTCGGCAACTGCGTCTTGCTGTTTCTCTACATTTTGCTGATAGGGCGCGGCATGATGATCGCCGCCAATGCGCCAACCATGTTTACGCGCTTGCTGGCCGGGTCCATCACCTTGATTTTCTTTACTTATGCATTCGTTAACATGGGCATGGTCAGCGGCATCTTGCCGGTGGTCGGCGTACCTTTGCCGTTCATGAGTTATGGCGGCACCGCGTTGGTGACGCTGGGGCTGGGCGCCGGCATACTGATGAGCATCCAGCGCCATCGCAAGCTGATACAGACTTGAGTACGTTGAACTTGTGCGGCCGGAACCGGGTCCATTGATGCAATTATCTGTTTTGAATCGCCATCTCCAGGAGAGTGCATGCTAGGGCGCCGCTACAATGTTGCTACATATTCCAGCGCCTTGCTGCTGTCGCTGATCCTGGCCGGCTGCGGCACCTCGCCGAAAACCTCTTCAGTCCCGGCCGCCCCGGCCAAATCGGGCGCAGGCGGCATCGCCGGCCGCAACGTGCCGGCGCTGCCGCCTGCCGGCTCCGGCCGCGGCGGCTACTACAAGGATGACGGCCCGGGCGATTCCGCCCCTGAAGGGCTGCTGGACACCCCGGACGCCGTGCCCGTGGTCGAACCTTACTCGCGTACCGGCAACAAGCCTTATGTCGTATTTGGCAAGACCTACACGCCGATGACCGACGACCAGCCGTTCAAGCAACGCGGCATCGGCAGCTGGTACGGCAAGAAATTCCATAAGCAAAAGACATCCTCCGGCGAGCTGTACGACATGTACAAGATGACCGCCGCCCATCCGACCTTGCCGATTCCTTCCTATGCGCGGGTAACCAACCTGAAGACCGGCGCCCAGGTGATCGTACGGGTCAACGACCGCGGTCCGTTCCACTCTAGCCGCATCATCGACCTGTCCTACACCGCGGCGCTGAAGCTCGGTTACCTGGGCAGCGGCAGCAGCCAGCTGGAGGTGGAGCGCTTGCTGCCGGCCGACATCATCGCGCTGAACAAACAGCGCGGCAGCGCGCCGGCGCCGCAAGCCCAGGCTGCGGCATTGCCGGCGGCGGTCGAGCCGCCCAGGGATAACACGGCGCCTGCCGTGGTCACAACCGAATCGGTCGACATGCCGGTGCTGACCGCGCAACCGCTGCTGATCAGCCAGACGTCGCCAACGCCGGCAGCAGCCCCGGCGGCCAGCAATAGCTCGCTGGCGGCAGGCTTCTACCTGCAGTTCGGCGCCTATGCACAGCAAGCCAATGCGGACGGTGCGCGTTCCCGCCTGATGCAGGAGCTGTCCGGCGTCGTGACATCGCTCGACAGCGTTGCGGTGAACGGCATGTATCGTCTATATGCCGGACCGTATTCCAGCCGCGCTGACGCCGACAGCATCCTGCAGCAGATCCGGCAACGTTCCGGCGCCACGGCGATTGTCGTGCAGCGTTAGCAGATTGACTACCTTCTCCCTTGTTCTTCCTTGCCATCGTTGCATGGCAGCGTACTCTGGTGCGTTCGCTTCCTTGAGCCTGGATAGGCCCTGACCGTGGCGCCAGGCCCGGTTTTCAGTAACCGAATGGTCACACAAATTTCATACGCCTGACATATTTGACCGCAATACTTCCGCCATTCAAAAGCGTAACGGCGGTACATATCATGGTTGAAATCAAAGGTTTGTCAAAGACGTTCCGCGGCGGTTTCCGCGCCCTCGACAATGTCAGCCTGCGCTTCGCGCAAGGCGAAATGGTGGCCTTGATCGGTGCATCCGGTTCTGGAAAATCGACTCTTTTGCGCCATATTTCCGGATTGATGGCTGCAGATAACAGCGGCGGCACAATCTCCATCGATGGCCGGTCAGTCCAGAAGGACGGCGTCGTCGACCGCAACATCCGTGCGGTGCGCGCCAACGTCGGTTTCGTCTTCCAGCAATTCAACCTGGTGGGCCGGTTGCCGGTGCTGACCAATGTCCTGACCGGCGGCCTGTCGCGCATGCCGCTCTGGCGCAGCTGCTTCAAACTGTTTACCGCCGAAGAAAAGGCATTGGGCCTGGAAGCGCTGGCGCGGGTCGGCATTTCCGACCATGCGTATAAACGCGCTTCAGCGCTCTCGGGCGGCCAGCAGCAACGTGCCGCGATTGCCCGCACTATCGTGCAGAAGGCGCGCGTGGTGCTGGCTGACGAACCGATCGCCTCGCTCGATCCGGAGTCGGCGCGGCGCGTGATGCAGACGCTGGCCGACGTCAACCAGCGCGACGGCAGTACGGTCCTGGTGTCGCTGCACCAGGTCGATGTCGCCTTGCGCTTCTGCCCGCGCACGGTGGCTTTGCATAAGGGCCGCGTGGTATACGACGGCCCTTCCAGCGCCCTGACCGAGCCTATGCTGCGCGAACTGTACGGCAGCGAAGCGGAAGACATCCTGGGCGGCTCCAACACCTTGACCCGGCCCGCTGTAGCCGTACCAACGCCTTTCGACAGCGTGCCGGCGCTGGCGGTGGCAGCCTGAAATATTTCTCGTCATCGAATCCACCCCTTTCCACTCAGGAGTTCCACATCATGTTTGCAAAATTATTTTCCGGCGCCGCGATCACCATGGCGATGCTGGCAGCGTCGGCTGCGCACGCCGATGACGTCAAGGTGCTGAATTTCGGCATCATTTCAACCGAATCGTCGAAAAACCTGAAGCAGGACTGGCAGCCGGTGCTCGATGAGCTGAGCAAGCGCACCGGCATCAAGGTCAACGGCTTCTTTGCTTCCGACTACGCAGGCATCATTGAAGGCATGCGCTTCGGCAAGGTGCAGATGGGCTGGTTCGGCAACAAGTCGGCGATGGAAGCGGTCGACCGCGCGAGCGGCGAAGTGTTCGCGCACGTGGTCAATCCGGACGGCAGCGCCGGCTACTACAGCCTGGTGGGCGTGCAGAAGGACAGCCCGAACAAGAGCATCGAAGACATCTTGAAAAACGCCAAGGGCCTGACCTTCGGCATCGGCGATCCGAATTCGACCTCGGGTTTCCTGGTGCCGAGCTACTACATTTTTGCAAAGAACAATGTCGATTCGAAGACAGCGTTCAAGGTGATCCGCACTTCGAACCATGAAGCCAACATCCTGGCGGTCGCCAACAAGCAGATCGACGCCGCCGTGTTTGCTTCCGACACCATGGCCCGCATCGAAGAGCGCCAGCCGGCTGTCGCCAAGGAAGTCCGGATCATCTGGAAATCGCCGCTGATCGCCGCCGATCCACTGGTATGGCGCAAGGACTTGCCGGCCGACCTCAAGGCCAAGATCAAGGAATTTTTCGTCACCTACGGCAAGACCGGTCCTAATGCGGCACAGGAAAAAGCGCAGCTGGCCAAGCTGGAATACAGCGGCTTTGAAGAATCCAGCGATGCGCAGCTGAACCCGATCCGCCAGCTCGAACTGTTCAAGCAAAAAGGCAAGCTGGAAGCGGACGCCAACCTCAGCGCCGACGACAAGAAAGCCAAGCTGGACGATATCAACCGCAAATTGTCCGACCTGGCCAAATCCTAAGCAATGACAAGTCCTGCATCTCTGAAAATGGAAACCGCGTTTCCCGCGCCGCCCAAGCAATCGATAGGCCGCACCCTGTTCTGGGGCGTGCTGCTGGCAGTCCTGATCGCTTCCTGGCGCGGGGCCGACATGCGGCCGCTGGAACTGCTGCGCGACGGCGGCAACATGGGCACCTACGCCGCCAGTTTTTTCCCGCCCGATTTCCATGACTGGCGCACCTACCTGCAGGAATTGATCGTGACCATACAGATCGCGGTCTGGGGTACGGCGCTGGCAGTGGTGTGCGCAGTGCCCTGCGGGCTGCTGGCTTCGTCGAATATCGCGCCAGCCTGGGTCAACCAGCCGGTGCGGCGTTTGATGGATGCGGCGCGCGCCATCAATGAAATGGTGTTTGCGATGCTGTTCGTGGTGGCGGTCGGGCTGGGGCCGTTTGCCGGCGTGCTGGCCTTGTTCGTGGCGACCACAGGCACCTTGTCCAAGCTGTTTTCGGAAGCGGTCGAAGCCATCGATCCGCAGCCGGTCGAGGGAATACGCGCCACCGGCGCCAACGCCCTGGAAGAGATTGTCTACGGCGTGCTGCCGCAAGTGATGCCGTTGTGGATTTCCTACGTGCTGTATCGCTTCGAAGCCAATGTCCGTTCGGCAACGGTAGTCGGCATGGTCGGCGCCGGCGGCATCGGCGTGATTTTATGGGAAGTGATCCGCAGCTTCGAATATGGCCAGACTTGCGCCGTGCTGATCATGATCGTGCTGGCGGTCAGCATGATCGACCTGGTTTCGTCGCGTTTGCGCAAATTGTTTATTTAAATATTTCGTTTCAGTTTTCACATCACTAACCGGCGCGCCGCCTGCGATTTACCGCAAGGCGGCCGCGCCGTTTTTCTATGTGCTGGATTTTCGGTATAGTCTTTACTCTCTCGAATAATTTCGACACGGAGTAAAGAGCAATGACTTCCGCCGTTTCCGACCATCCCTTGCCGCACGTGATAGTGCGCCAGGCCACGCCTGGCGACGCCGAGGTCCTGGTGGCGCTGCTGGCCGAAATGGATGATGAGCCGGTCCGCGCCACGCTGGATGCCGAAGGCGCACGCCAGATCATGGCCAGGATGGCCGCCTATCCATACTTCCGGGCGTTCCTGGTGTTTGCCGACGGGGTAGCGGTCGGCACTTTCAGCCTGCTGGTTTTCTGCAGCCTGACCCATGAAGGCAGCGAACAGGCCGTGATGGACGCCGTCGTCATCAGCCGCGCTTGCCGCGGCCAGGGCATCGGCAGCGTGATGCTGGACCATGCGGTGCGCATCGCCGGCGAGGCCGGCTGCTACAAGATTGCGCTGTCGTCCAACCTGAAGCGCATGGACGCGCATCGCTTCTATGAACATTTCGGCTTCACGCAGCACGGGATCAGTTTGGCGGTCCCGCTTCCGCAATCGGTAAACGGACGAACTTCTGCATGATGTGCTGCCAGCGACGGGAGAAATGATTATGCTAAATCCAGAAAACCTGCAAGAAACCAACGATTTCATCATTGCCATCGCGGCCGATGGCGCGCGGGTGGAGGTGGCGCTGCACGGCGCCCACGTCTGTTCCTGGCGCGGGCCGGACGGCGTCGAGCGCCTGTTCATGAGTCCGCTGAATTCATGGCGCAGCGATGCGGCTATCCGCGGCGGCATCCCGGTGATTTTCCCGCAGTTCGCCAGCGAAGGACCGTTGCCGAAACATGGCTTTGCCCGCCTTAGCGCGTGGGCATTGCTGGAGTCTTCGCGGCAGCTGGACGGCAGCGGGCTGGTCCGTCTCGGGCTGGCCGATTCAGAGAAGACCAGGCAGGTCTTTCCGTACGCCTTCGCGCTTGAACTGCGCATCACATTTTCCGGCCAGAACCTGAATACCGAGCTGGTGGTGACAAATACCGGCAAGCAGCCTTTCGCATTCACCTGCGCCTTGCATACCTATCTGGACGCGCATGTCGCGGAGGCTGCCCTGTACGGGCTGCAAGGCTATCGTTATCGCGATTCGGTCGACAATCGTCGCATCAAGATTGCGGAGGAGGAGACCTTGCATATCGCCGAGGAGGTTGACCGGGTGTATTTCGCGGTCGACAAACCGATTACCCTAAGCGGCCGCAAGCAAAGCATGATTGCGACCCAGGCCGGGTTTGCCGATGCGGTGGTGTGGAATCCCTGGGAAAACGGCTGTGCAAAAATTGCCGACCTGAAGCTGGATTCTTACCGGCATTTTGTCTGCATCGAGGCCGCCGCGGTTGAGCATCCGGTCCTGCTGGCGCCGGGCGCGAGCTGGAGCGGCGCCCAAAACCTGGAGTGCGTGCTGGTCGCCTAGTTGAATTTGCCGCCTTGCATCGGGAAGGCTTTCAGGAACTCGGCCGCCGGCAGGCGTTTGCCGCCCGGTTTCTGCAATTCGGTGATGCGCAATGCTCCGCTGCCGCACGCCACGATCACGCCATCTTGCGGATCGGCGCTGATGATCGTTCCCGCAGCGTGCTCGCCGTCGCCGGGCAGGACTTGCGCCTGCCACAGCTTCAGGGTGACACCTGCGAACACGGCGCAGGCGGCCGGGAACGGATTGAATGCGCGTATCTTGCGCTCCAGGATTCCGGCCGGCAGCGAGAAGTCGAGGACGGCTTCTTCCTTGCTGATCTTGGCGGCGTAGGTTACGCCTTGCTCCGGCTGCGGTGTTGCCGGCAGGGCGCCCTGCTCCAGGCGGCGCAGCGCTTCGACAATCATGTCGCCGCCGAGTTTTGCCATCTTGTCATGCAGCGTGCCGGTGGTATCGCTGGCGCCGATCGCCATTTTTTCGATCAGCAGCATCGCTCCCGTATCCAGCCCCTGGTCCATTTGCATGATGGTGATGCCGGTCTCGCTGTCGCCGGCTTCGATCGCCCGGTGGATAGGCGCCGCGCCGCGCCAGCGCGGCAGCAGCGAACCGTGGATGTTGAGGCAGCCGCGCGGCGGGATGTCCAGCACGCTGAGCGGAAGGATCAGGCCGTAGGCAGCCACCACCATGATGTCGTGCGGCGTGTTGCGGAGCAGTTCATGCGCTTCCCTGGCGACGTCCGGGTACTTGCCGTCCAGCCGCAGCGATACCGGCTGCGCCACCGGCATCTGGTGCTCCAGCGCGAATTGCTTGACCGGCGATGCATGCAGCTGCATGCCGCGGCCGGCCGGGCGGTCGGGCTGGGTCAGCACCAGCGGGATCTGATGGCCGGCGTCGTGCAAGGCCTTGAGCGCCACGGCGGCGAATTCGGGAGTTCCGGCGAAGATGATTTTCATGAGGGCGATGGTACAGGAGGCCGAAATAGTTGCGGGACAAAGTGCAGGA
>Ga0182005_1000209_pt1 | contig 38801 bp, 35 predicted proteins | sample Sormic07211103_1_FD_123021 | JGI IMG/M metagenome (GOLD analysis project Ga0182005, IMG submission 123021) | Rhizosphere microbial communities from Sorghum bicolor, Mead, Nebraska, USA - 072115-103_1 MetaG | ecosystem: Host-associated > Plants > Roots > Rhizosphere | place: USA: Nebraska...
CGATGGCTACGCCTGCTTCGAAGTCCATATCACACATTACGGCAGCGGCAGAGGCCAGGGGCTGAAGTACCAGGTCATGGATTTTCAGTCCTGATTTCTCAACGCTACGGTTGATATTGCGAATTGCGTTCTTATCACCAGTGATGATATGAAAGTTCGCACCTACTTTCACACCGCTCATCCCGATTGGGTAAGTGATGTTCTGGAGGCTATCAACAATATATTGTTGTGGGATTACGTCAATGATCTGGTCACTGGCGGGGATCACCGTTTTATACTGGTCATTTATCAGTTGATCAATATCTTTCTGGGATATTTCCGCTTCGGTATCGTTACGCACGATATCGCCACGGGTCTGCAGGCTTTTGATGTGATGACCTGCAATGCCAACATACACTTCATTGATCTCCAGGTTTGGATTAGAAGCATAGCAGTTCTCCAGGGCCTGACGTATCGCCTTGATCGTCTGATCGATATTCAACACCATTCCGTGCTGAACACCAAAAGACGGGGCTTTACCGAACCCCAGGATTTCCAGTTTCCCGAATTCGTTCTTTCGACCTGCAATGGCAGCAATCTTTGTAGTTCCAATATCAAGGCCTACAATGATAGGAGCTTCCTGATTCATGGCGTTTCTATAGTTTTTTGTTGTGTTACTAATTTCTACCCGGCCTATACACTGCCTTTGGTTCTTTTTTTCCAGACGACTTGTCCTTTTGATTTCTCGGTTTCGAAGGCGTAGGTCTGGCAGGTACCACTCTGACAGAGGCTTCCAGCTTTGCAGCTTCTGGTTGCACTGAATCATTTCCGTGCACCATAATCCTCGCCAGTGTGTCGCCGGTGCTGGCTAATTTTGCGCTGTCTTCAGCGGCCAGCTTTTTCGATAATTCCTCTCCGCTTCTCCGTGTACATACTACTTCGTTTTCGAATGCAACGTTGATCTTTGCGTAATTGTTCCACCCCACTTTGCTTAATCCTTCTTTATAAAACGCCAGCAGTTTGTTGAATTTTTTTGCTACATCGGTACCGTCGCCAAACAGTATTACATGATCTCCCAGTGTTGGTATGATTTCAAACTCACGCTGGGGGGTGATTACCACCTGTTCTACCTGTGCTGTCCAGAAAGGGTCGCTTTGTACAAAGCTGCCTATTTCCAGTATACCTGCCGCCAGTGCACTATCGGCCTTTTGCACTTTTGCACCATCTGACGGATAATCTGTGAACACCGGCACTCTTGCTGTATAGCGGGCTGATACCGGTATTCTGTCTCCATCTTTATCAAGGTAGTAAGTATTGCCTGTTAAGGTAAAGATTCTTGCTACGGGCTCCCGCTGAGCGACCTTGATGTTGAGTTTTCGTTGGTTGTCCACAAAGATGTTCGCAGTTTTTACCCAAGGATCACGGGCTACCATCTTCTCCAATGCTGCGATGTTAATATCTTTTATGGGCTTGCCTACAGGATTTAAGTTCTTGTCGCCAGCCACCAACACTTTTATATCTTTCTCTTCTATAAAAAAGTTGTTCTCATCACCAACCAGTTTTACAACGATCCCCTTGCATTTCGCCTCTTCCTTGTCCTGCACCGCCGCAACAAGCAGGATAACGAAGCCAGTCAATACCGCTGTCCAGAGCAGTACACTACCTATTCGTTTTAATGCCCGGTGGGTCTTGGTTTGCATTTGGGTTTTGATTTTGTTGTCTACTCTTTCACTTTTTCTCCATTCAATATTTCTTTGATTGGATCTCTGAATTGGTCAATGTCACCGGCACCAGCCGTGATGAGCAACGGTGCACTATTCGCTTTTACCCAGGTCAATACATCTTCTTTTTGTATGACCTGTACTGGTACTGTAATCTTCTCCGCCAGTATCTCACTATGCACGCCTTCGATGGGTAATTCCCTGGCCGGATAGATGGGTAACAGCAACACTTCATCTGCAAGTGACAGCACTTCTGCAAATCCTTCAGCCAGGTCACGTGTACGGGTATACAAATGTGGCTGGAAGAATACTACACAACGCTTGTCGGGGAATAAGCCACGTGCACTGCTGATCAAAGCGCGTAATTCTTCCGGATGATGTGCGTAGTCGTCAATGTAAACCTGATAATCGTTTTTCACCAGGTATTCAAAACGACGTTTGATGCCTTTGAAATCAGCAATCGCTGCTTTGATTTTGCCGGCATCAATGCCTAACAGGTGTGCTACGGTGATGGCAGCCACTGTATTCTCAATATTATGTGTACCTCCTATAGGCAGTTGTACATCGTGAATGTGCCAGTCCTGCTCTACTACATCAAACAAATAACCACCGTCAACTGTTCTGATGTTGGTCGCATAAATATTTGCTTTACTATCCTGTAAGTGATACCAACGTTTATTATCACCTTTCAGTTCAGCAGCACGAGTTAATCCCAGTTTTGCGATCAGCGTACCATTGGGTTTAATGTTCGCGGTATACTGTATGAAGGCATCCTGCATGTCTGTTTCTGTACCGTAGATATCCAGATGATCTGCATCCATAGCGGTGAGTACTGCGATATCCGGGTGCAGCTTCAGGAATGAACGGTCATACTCATCTGCTTCGATCACAGCTACCTGTTTGTCGCTGCTCCAGAAGTTGCGGTCGTAGTTAGCGCTGATACCACCGAGGAAAGCGTTACAGCCATAACCACTATGACGCAGTATGTGAGCGGTAAGGGTAGAGATGGTTGTTTTGCCATGTGTACCGCCTACGGTGATGGCGAACAATTCTTTGGTGATCTCCTGCAATACGTCGCTTCGTTTTACTACTTCGTATCCGTTTGTCTTATACCAGATCAGTTCTGCGTGTGTGCCTGGGATAGCGGGTGTATATACAACCAGTTGTGCATCTTTATCCAACAGGTTGGTATCATCCGAGTAATGGATCTGCATGCCTTCTTCAGCCAGCTGACGGGTCAGTGGTGTTTCGGTACGGTCATAGCCATTTACATGCACGCCTTTCTCATTAAAAAAGCGGGCAATGGCGCTCATACCGATGCCTCCGATTCCAATGAAGTATACGCGTTGTATGTTGTTCAGATCCATTTTTCTTTCTCCTTTTATTTGATCAGTGCTAACACCTGTTTAGCAATAATCATATCAGCATTTGAATTTCCCAGTTTACCAATATTTACTTCCAGTTGTTGCAGTAACGCATTGTTTTGTAACAAACTGAATAGTGTATTTCCCAGTTGGGCAGCGGCATCATCATTTTTGATCATGAGCGCAGCCTTTTTATCTACTAAGCTTTTTGCATTGAACGTCTGGTGATCTTCTGCCGCAAACGGGTAGGGCACGAAGATGACAGGTTTCTTCACTACACAGAGTTCAGCGATGGCCAGTGCGCCTGCACGTGATACCACTACATCTGACGCTTTGTAGGCGAAGTCCATTACGTTGATGAACTCATACACTTTTACGTGGGAAGCGTATGGTGCGGCAGCGGTTTTTGCTGTTTCAAAGTAAGGCTTACCTGTTTGCCAGATCAGCTGGATATCCTTTTCTACAAAAGTGGCGAGTATTGGTGCCAGTGCCTCGTTGATAGCTTTAGCACCCAGGCTGCCACCAACAGCAAATACTGTTTGTTTGCCTGTGCGGAGACCAAAATGTGCGAGTGCATCTTCTTTTGATACGGCAGATTGTGTAATGTTTCCTCTTACAGGATTGCCGGTCATTACAATTTTATCTGCCGGGAAGAATTTCTCCATGTTTTCGTATGCTACACAGATCTTAGCGGCTTTCTTTCCCAGTACCATATTAGCTTTCCCTGCAAATGAGTTCTGCTCCTGAATGAGGGTAGGAATACCTTTCTTCTGTGCTTTGCGCATGACGGGGAAGCTGGCATAACCACCTACACCTACCACTGCATCCGGGTTGAACGTGTCAATGATCTTACGAGCCTGTGACAGGCTTTTCAGGATCTTGAATGGCAACATCAGGTTCTTGAGCATATTGCTACGGTTGAATCCTGCTATTTCCAACCCTTCTATGCGGTAGCCAGCCTGCGGTACTTTCTCCATTTCCATCTTTCCTTTGGCCCCTACAAAAAGGATCTCCGTTTCCGGTTCTATCTTTTTCAACGCATTGGCAATAGCGATTGCCGGGAAGATATGTCCTCCGGTACCACCACCTGCTATGATAATTCTGCGTTGCATGTTCATTTATAATTTTTAAAATTCTTCGATTTCAGCTTGCTGGGCTACTACCCTCGCAATCCTTTCCTGTTCTATTCTTTTTCCTTCCAGTTCTTCCACATTTCTTGATACGCTTAGTATGATGCCTATAGCAAGACTGGTAAAGATCACTGAAGATCCACCCATACTCACCAGTGGCAACGTTACACCTGTTACGGGAAAGAGCCCTACATTCACTGCCATATTTGTCAGTGCCTGTATGACTAAAGTGATGCTGAGACCAACTGCCAGGAAAGCGCCGAATGCATAGGGACATTTTCTAAACAAGCTGATGCTTCTAAGTAATAGCAACATATAGGCCATCAATATCAAAAAGGCGCCAAAGATACCATACTCCTCAATAATTGTTGCGTATATGTAGTCACTATAAGCATGTGGGAGGAAGTTTCGCTGGGTACTGTTGCCAGGACCTTTTCCTAAAACTCCGCCGCCTGCGATAGCGATGTTTGCCTGTTGTACCTGATACGGTAAATCAGATTTATTGTCATCACCGGATCTGAAGTGTTCTATTCTTTTGATCCATGTTTCGGTACGTCCTTTCTTGCCGGTGAGTGCTGCAAAAGCGAACATCAGTACGATGAGCACTATCCCCGCACCTACCATAGCAGCCAGATACCTGATGGGTACCCGGCCTATAAAGCAGAGAATCATACAGCTGGCTCCCAGCAACAATGCTGTAGACATGTTTGCAGGCATGATCAGTACACAAATGACACCTACCGGGATAATGATAGGCAGAAAGCCTTTCTTAAAATCGGTGATGTTGTCCTGTCTTTTGGAAAGCTGTCTGCTTACATACATGAATATGGCCAGTTTAGCTACGTCAGAAGTCTGAAAAGTCAGATTAATAACAGGCAGTCTAATCCAGCGGCTTGCATCATTAATATGACTACCAAAAGCCAGTGTATAGATCAGCAAGGGGATAGAGAGCAGGAAACCTATTTGTGCCACACGGGAGTAAATGGTATAATTCACTCTGTGTGCAAAGTAGATGATCAGCAATCCCATTACCAGTACACTCAGTTGTTTGAAGAGGTAGTACTCCGTATGACCGCCCTGGAGGCGATAGGCAAGTGACCCTGTGGCACTATAAACTGCCAGCAGACTCACTAGTGAGAGGAAGATCACGATCGTCCAAATCACTTTGTCACCCTTTGTCCTATGAAGTAAACCGTCCATTTAAACTTTTTTGGTCTCCGGAATATCCCGGATCTTTTATAGTTCCCTCACCGCTTCTTTGAATTGCTTTCCTCTGTCTTCGTAGTTCTTGAACAGATCGAAGCTTGCACAAGCCGGGGAGAGTAATACTACATCACCTTTTTCTGCATGCTGAAAGGCTGCATCTACAGCTTCTTTCATACTGCGTGTATCAACCATTACCGGAGTATCTTTTGATAACGCTTCCTGAATCGGTGCATTGTCTATACCCAGGCAAATAATTGCTTTTACTTTTTCTTTAACCAATTCCCGGATAGCACTATAATCATTGCCTTTATCCACACCGCCCATAATTAGTACTACCGGGGTTTCCATGCTCTCCAGTGCAAACCACAGTGAGTTTACGTTGGTGGCTTTACTATCATTGATGAAATCCACGCCACGCACAGTGGCAACGTACTCCATACGGTGCTCCAGACTCTTAAAAGAGGTCAGGCTCTCCCGAATTTTTTCTTTCCTTATCTCCATGGTCCTTCCAGCAATACCCGCTGCCATGGAATTGTACAAGTTGTGCTTGCCCTTAAGCGCGAGATCATACATTGATACGATTACTGGTTCATCATTAACCTGAATGTTTACCTGATCGTTTACCATAAATCCTCCTTGCTTTAACGGTTCCATGATAGTAAAGGGTATTGATGTTGAATAAATAGTTTGCTTCTTCAAATAATTGTTAATCTCCTGATCGTCTTTGCAATACACAAAGAAATCTTCCGGCCCCTGATTCATCGTTATGCGGAATTTTGACGCCACATAGTTCTCCATTTTGTAGTCATATCTATCCAGATGATCTGGCGTGATATTCAACAAGATGGCGACGTTCGGCTTGAACTCCACGATATCGTCCAGTTGAAAACTACTTACTTCGACGATATAGTAATCAGCAGGTGCGGTTGCTACTACACGGGCATAACTCAGACCAATGTTACCTACCATTGCGGCTTTGAGACCAGCTGTCTCAAATATGTGGAAAGTGAGTGCAGTGGTTGTACTCTTTCCGTTACTGCCGGTGATGGCGATTACTTTGGCGTCCTTGCTAAACCTGTAAGCCAGCTCGATCTCAGAGATCACTGGTACTCCCTTCGCACGGATCTTTTTCATCAGTTCCGTTTTTTCAGGAATGCCAGGGCTTTTAACAATTTCATCGGCACCTAAAATCACATCCCAGGAATGCTGTCCTTCCTCGAAAGGAATATTGTTTACAGCGAGTTCCTGTTTATAAATATCCTTGATGGTTCCACCATCTGACACGAATACATCATACCCCTGTTGCTTGCCTAACAGGGCTGCACCAATTCCGCTTTCACCAGCTCCGAGTATGATGAGTTTCTTTGCCATTTTGCTTATCTGATTTTTAAAGTTGCAATACTAACTACTGCACACATAATTGTAATGATCCAGAACCTTACTGCTATTTTACTTTCGTGGTAACCCAGCTTCTGGTAATGGTGGTGGAGGGGAGACATCAGGAAGATGCGTTTACCTTCACCATATTTTTTCTTGGTATACTTAAAGTAGGATACCTGTAACACTACGCTCAGGTTCTCTACGAGGAATACACCACAGAATATCGGTATTAATAATTCTTTTCTTACGATGATGGCCAGGGAAGCGATGATACCACCCAGCGCCAGACTACCTGTATCGCCCATGAACACCTGTGCCGGATAAGCATTGTACCAGAGGAAACCTACGCAGGCACCTACAAAGGCGGCAATGAATATGGACAGTTCACCCAGATTAGGGATGTACATGATATTCAGGTATTCGGCGAACTGGATGTTGCCGGATACATAAGCGAATATGCCGAGACAAACGCCTATGACTGCGGAGACACCCGTGGCCAATCCATCTAATCCATCTGTGAGGTTCGCACCATTGGACACGGCCGTTATGATGACGATCACGATGAGGATGTAGAGGATGTAAGTATATTTCTCTGCGCCAGGGATCCAGGAGATCAGTTTGGCGTAATTGAATTCATGGTTTTTTACAAATGGGATAGAGGTGATTGGCGTCTTTACATCTGCAAAGCGATGTCCTTCCTTGGTCACTCTTTCCGATTTTGCCACTACTCTTTCGTAAGGAGCGAGTTTCTTTGCACCCAGAATTTCGCGGGAGATCACTACGTTTTCGTTGAAGTACAAAGTGCTGCCGATGATGATACCTAAGCCTACCTGACCCAGGATCTTGAACTTACCGGCCAGTCCTTCTTTGTTCTTTTTAAACACCTTGATATAGTCGTCCAGAAACCCGATCAAACCCAGCCAAACGGTGCAGAGCAACATGAGCCAGATGTAAACGGTCTTTACCTGTGCAAACAGCAGGGTAGGAATTACGATAGCAGCAAGGATGATCAGACCACCCATGGTTGGGGTTCCTTTCTTGCTGTTTTCACCTGCCAGACCGAGGTCACGGATGGTTTCACCGATCTGTTTTTTCTGAAGGAATCTGACGATACGTTTACCTAACAAGAGTGATATTACCAGGGATAACAGTAACGCCATCGTCACACGGAACGTGATGAATTGAAACATCCCGCTTCCGCTGAAATTTAACGTTTTCAAATAATTGAATAAGTAATAAAGCATACTGTTAGTTAGTAGTTAGTTGTTTGTTAGTTAGTTGTTCGTTCGTTAGTTGTTTGTTAGTTTATTTCTCCATCATCTTCATCATCTCTTCCAGCACCTGTTTATCATCGAAAGGATGCTTCACACCTTGTATCTCCTGATATTTCTCATGGCCTTTACCTGCTATGAGAATGATGTCTTCAGGATTTGCGAGGCTGATCGCTGTTTTGATCGCTTCTTTACGGTCGGTGATGGACAGTACTTTCTTTTTAAGATGTACGGGAACACCGGCTTCCATTTGCTTAATAATCTCGTTCGGATCTTCTGAACGGGGATTATCTGAAGTCAGGATCACCCTGTCACTGCGTTCTACTGCTACTTCGGCCATGACAGGGCGTTTTGCTGTGTCACGATCGCCGCCGCAGCCTACTACGGTGATAACCTGTTCGTTGCCTTTGCGCAGGTTTTTAATCGTTGCCAGCACATTGAGCAGTGCATCGGGGGTATGTGCATAATCCACGATACCGATGATGCGCTGATGCGGAGAAACGATATAATCGAAACGTCCTTCAGCTCCGGATAGGTCACTGAGCGCCTGTAATACGCGGGCTTTGTCCTGACCAAGCAGGGTAGCGGCCCCGTAAACAGCCAGCAGGTTGTATGCGTTGAACTCACCGATGAGGCGGAAGTGCACTTCTGTCTCATTGATCATCATGATCAGGCCGGTGAGGTTATTTTCAAGGATCTTTCCCTTAAAGTCTGCCACGGTGCGCAGGCTGTAAGATTGTTTTTTCGCTTTGGTGTTTTGCAGCATCACGTTGCCTCTTTTATCATCGAGGTTAGTGAGGGCAAAAGCCGTAGCGGGGAGACCATCGAACCAGGATTTTTTCACCCTGATGTATTCGTCGAAGGTCTTATGATAGTCCAGGTGATCGTGTGTGATATTACTGAAGATGCCTCCGGCAAATTTCAGCCCGGCTATTCTTTGCTGGTGAATAGCGTGGGAGCTAACTTCCATGAACACATAGTCACAACCATCATTCACCATATCAGCCAGAAGGGCATTCAGGTGAATGGTATCTGGTGTGGTGTGGGTAGATGGTACGATCTTGTCGCCGATCTGGTTCTGAACAGTGGAGAGCAAACCGCAATGGTAGCCCAGTGCACTAAACAGTTTGAACAGGAGGGTAGCGATGGTGGTTTTGCCGTTGGTGCCGGTTACGCCTACGAGTTGCACCTTTTGGGATGGGTTATCGTAGAAGTTAGCGGCTATCACACCTGCAGCGGTCGTACTGCTGCTTACCTGAACATAGACAACGTTGTCAGCTGGTTGAGCAGGCAGTTCTTCGCAGATAACGACAGCGGCACCCTGTTGTACAGCTTTGTCAATGAACAGGTGACCATCGGCATGTACACCTCTGATTGCAATGAAGGCATCTCCAGGCTTTACGGCTCTGGAGTCGATGTTCAGTGCATTCACGGCGGTATCGGTTGACCCTTTTACAGCCACGATGTTTACATTATATAATATGTCACGCAGTGTTTTCATTAACTCAGTTCTATGACGATCGTTTGATTTCTTTCTAATTGTGTACCTCCTGGTATGGATTGGTTGGTGACCTTACCGGCCCCTCTTACTACCACCCGCAATCCTGCATTCTCGAGCAGGTATAATGCATCTTTCAATCCCATTCCTGTTACATTTGGTACACTACCTTTTGCCTGTGCAACTGGTGCGAAGTTTACTTTCTTGTCAGTTACTTTAGCACTTACCCAATTGTTGTTATTGACTTCACCTTCAACGGGCAGGTCCAGAGTGTTGGTGATTTCTTTCCAATCACGGGCCTTGCTGTTTTTGAATGCCAGCAATGTATCCAGCATCAGGTTCGCTCTCATGGGTTGTTGTTTTTCAACGGCGATAGCATACAATTTGTCTGCTACTTCGCGAAAAACGGGTCCTGCTACAGAGGCACCGTAGAACCTGGCTGCATGTGGTTTGTTTTTGATAACCACAACGCAGGTGAACTGCGGGTCTTTGGCAGGAAAATATCCTGCGAAAGAGGACTGGTATATTTTATCGGCATAACCCCGGTTAGCATTCGCTACCAGGGCGGTACCGGTTTTACCGGCAAAGCTGTAATATGGTGACCACAATGATCTGGCCGTTCCATTCATTACGACTCCTTCCAACATTGCTTTTACCTGAGTGAGGGTATTACAGGAGCAGATGCTATCTAATAATACCTCAGGTTCGAAGCTCCTGACTGGTTTACCATATTCATTGATGGAGTTGACCAGGTAGGGCTTCATCATTTTGCCGTTGTTTGCTACAGCGTTGTAGAGCATGCAGGTTTGCAACGGGCTTATTAACACTTCGTAACCGAAAGCCATCCATGGAAGGCTGGTAGCGCTCCATGTTCTGCTGGCAGTGGTTTTGATGACTGGTTGGTCTTCACCTACGAGATCTATACCGGTGGGCTTGTCGAGTCTGAGTTTTCTCAGGTGCCAGACGAAGTCGTTTGGTTTTTTATTATAGAACTGATAGGCCAGTTTTGCCATTCCCACATTTGAGCTCAGTTCGAACGCATGTTTGATGGTTACGTTCGTCTGGCCGGGGTGTGGTTCGGAGTCAAATACGGTTCTGCGTCCAATCTGCCATTTTCCTTCCTGCAGGTTCACCATGTTGTTCATGGTGGCGTATTTGTCGTCGAGTACGGAGATGACGGTAGCCAGTTTGAAAGTAGAGCCGGGCTCTGTTGCTCTCAGGGCATAGTTCATATCCTCGAAGTAGCTGCCATCTGGTTGTCTGCCCAGATTAGCGATGGCTTTGATTTTCCCGGTTTTCACTTCCATCAGTATGCAGGTGCCGTTTTCAGCTTCGTTGGCGACCATCATATTCATGAGGGCAGTTTCAACGATATCCTGCATGTTTACGTCGAGGGTGGTGATGACGTCGTGACCATTTTCGGGTTCGATATCATATCCTTCGACGGGGACGAAAGTACCTCCAGCGATGCGGCGCATCAGTCTTTTACCGGTGGTGCCACTTAAATAGTTATCGTAGGTCCTTTCGAGACCTACGTTCTGTGCATTTTGCCTGCTCAAACCGATGGTTCTGTTGGCCAGCAGTTTGAAGGGGTTGATGCGTTTATTTTTCGTTTCCGCGATCAGGCCGCCTTTATTTTTCCCAAGTCTGAACATTGGGAACTGGCGGAGTTGCTGATACTGGGTGAACGTGATATCTCTTTTCAGGAGAAAGTACCTGTCTTTGTTTTTATAGCCTTCCCGAAGGAGTGTTCTATATTCATTAGGGGTGTGATCCTGAAAAGTCTTTGAAAGACAAATGGACAATGAGTCAACATTGTCCTTGAAGATCTTCCCATTTTTATCGGTGAGCCCATCGGCTGCGAAATCGACTCTTACGTCGAAGTAGGGAATAGATGTGGATAACATCCTGCCTTCTTCGGAGTAGATGGTACCCCGGTCTGCGTCGAGGGTTACATAGCGGGTGTGCAGGCTGTCGGCCATGCTTCGCCAGTAATTTCCTTCAACGTTCTGGAGAAAGAACACCTTTATTAATATAGCCACACCAAACAGACCCATGCCTATAAAGCATAGATACACTCTCCACAATATGTCTTTCTTTACTTCCACAGTTTGCGTATGATTATTACTGTTTCTTCAGTACGATTTTTTGGGGTGGGGAACTGAGTGGCTTGAGGCCCCAAGGTTCCACTGATTTGCTGACTTCACTCATTTTGCTACGGAACATCAATTCACTTTTCACATTAAGATATTCCCATTTCAACTCTTTGATTTCACGTCCCAGTTTGTTGATCTGGCGGATCTTTTTTTCAGCCAGGTGACTGTTGGCGATATAGATCAGTGCAAGGGCGGACAGGAACAGTATAAAGGGCATGTTTTGCGTGATGGCCCTGTAATTGATGCGCAGGCGCCATTCTCTTTTCTGTTCCGGTTCATCCGGTAATTCTGCAACTGGTATATGTTCTTCCTGTTCCAAGCAGCTCGGTTTTATTAGTCAACGTGAATGATATGGTATAACATCCTTCGCACATGATCAACGTGATTGGGGGATTGACGCTTTTTTTAGTTGTACCCTTTTAAATGTGTCGTCAGTCCGGATCTGTTATAATTTTTCGGCTACCCTAAGTTTTGCGCTACGGGACCGGCCATTACGTTTAAGTTCTTCGGGGCCAGCGGTGACTGGTTTTTTGGTATCTAACCTGAACAATTTAGGGGGCGTGGTGAAAGAAAATGGATCGTCCTGCACCTCAAATTGTCCTGTCTTCATAAAGTTCTTCACCAGTCTGTCTTCCAGTGAATGGAAAGTTATGATTGCCAGTTTACCACCTGGTTTTAATACTTCCGTTGCTTGTGTAAGCAAATCTTTAAGAGCGCCCAGTTCGTCGTTTACAGCGATCCTGAGTGCCTGAAATACCTGTGCGAGATATTTCTGCGGATTGCCTTTTACGATTGGCTGGATAACGGATTTGAACTCGTTGATGGTCCTCATGGGGCGGGCTTTTCGCTCTGTGACTATTACTTTAGCCAATGTGCGTGCGTTGGTTACTTCTCCGTAGTTCTGGAACAGAAGGTGTAATTCCTGTTCTGAGTAGGATTGCAGCAACGCTGCTGCTGTGAGGGTTGTTCTTTTGTCCATGCGCATATCCATATCTCCATCGAACCGGATACTGAAACCTCTTTCTGCTGTATCAAACTGCCATGATGAAACGCCCAGATCTGCGAGGAGGCCGTCAACCGGGGGAACTTTGTACAGTTTGAGGAACCTTTGCAGGTGTCTGAAGTTTTGCTGTACGAAGGTGACTCTGGGGTCATCTATCCGGTTATTATAGGCATCTTCGTCCTGATCAAATACGATGAGCCGTCCGTTCTCGTTCAGTTGTTCCAGAATTGCTCTGGAATGACCGCCACCGCCAAAAGTTGCATCTACATATGTCCCTTCGGGATTGATTTGCAGATGTGTAACTACTTCCTGCAGCAGAACGGGCAGGTGATATTGTGACGCTTCTCCCATAATAGCTTTAAATCGAAATATTGTTATCTCCACCTCCCATGACCTGCATTGCAAGGTCACTAAAGGCTCCTGGTGAGAAATTTTCAAAGAACTCCTGGTATTTTGCTTTATCCCAGATTTCAATCTTGTTGGTGGCCGCTGAAAGTACGATCTCTTTGTCGAGCGATGCGTAAGCCATCAGGTTTTTTGGCACCAATAATCTGCCTGCACTATCCAGTTCACAAATGGTGGCACCGTTGAGAAAGTAGCGGCGGAATTCCCTTACTTTCGGATCGAAATCGTTCAGCTTACTGATCTTTTCGAAAATTGGCTGCCATTCGTTCATGGGATACAAGGACAGACATTTTTCAAATCCCCGGTTGATGACAAACTGCTCTCCGGCGCCTTCTGCCAGCTGCTTTTTAAAGCCAGCGGGGAGTAGAAAGCGTCCTTTTGCGTCTAGCGTTGCCTCATATTCTCCCAGAAAACCTGTCATGCTTGGGGGCGAAAGTCCTTGAATTCCATTTTCTAACACAAAATAACACTTTTTCCCACTCTCTAACGAAAAAATGAATTATAAATTTTTTCCACAGTATTATTTTGCCTATAATAATGGGGTTTTGAACGGTTTATTGATGAGGTTGTGTTTATTCTGTGGGAATGTGTGTGGATAATATGTGAGAAGTGTGTGAATATGTGTTAGTAAATGTGTTAATTTATTGTTTTTCAATGTTTATTAAATTTGTTGACATCTTAGAGATGCGTGAATTAATGGGTAGCTGTTAATCGAACAAGCGTCGAATAAGCGTCGAACAAGCGTCGAACAACAGTCGAACAGCGCTTAAACAACGCTTATAGCAACATATACCCCGAAATACCTCTTTCGTGGGAAAAAGTGTTTGTCGCCGATTTTTCCCTTTTTGCAAAATTTTAACAGCTGTATTTGCTACCCTATCTTACATTTACATTTAATTCTTAACTTTGCCCTCTTTATGCGGAAAATGAAGCTATTTTCTTTTTTTATCAGTTTATTAGTAATTGTTATCGCGACCTCCTGTAACACAGAACTGCGTAGGATCGAAAAAAGCAAGGATTATGAAGCCAAACTGGCTTATGCAAACAAAATGTACGAGAAAAAGAAGTACATGACTGCTCAATCCCTGTACGAATCCTTGTTCCAGGTGTATAAAGGAACGGAGAAGTATGAGCCGATTTACTATAACTATTGCTATTGCTCTTATAAACTAAAGGATTACGTTCAGGCAGGGTTTTATTTTAAAAACTATCTTGACAACTTCCCTAACAGTCCAAGAGCGGTAGAGATGGATTATATGCAGGCTTACTGCTATTACAAGCAATCTCCTAAGATCCCGCTGGATCAGGCGAATACCATCAAGGCGATTTCTGCCATGCAGACCTTTATCAACAACTACCCAACCTCCGACAAGGTGGCTGAAGGTAACCTGGTGATCGAACTGTGCCGTCAGAAACTGGAAAAAAAGGAATACAATAACGCAGAGCTGTACTATAATCTGGGTTATTATAAAGCCGCCGCTATCAGCTTTAAAAGTCTGATGCGTAACTATCCCGACTCCGACAAGAGCGATGATTATAAGTATATGGCTATCAAAGCTTATTACAAGTATGCCGAACACAGCATCTGGGATAAGCAGAAAGAACGCTATGAAGATGTGGTTTCCGAGTACATGGACTTCGCTGACCACTATTCTTCCAGCAAACTGAAACCAGATGCCGAAAAATATTATACCTTAGCAAAGGGTAACATCAAGGATATAGATAATCTGAACGCACCGATCAGTAAGAAACAGGAAAGGAAGAAAGCGAAAGCAACCAAGAATGCTAAGGCAACAAACAATACCCTTAACAATATTAGTAATCAATAATTAATTCTCTGGAGAATGAGCAAAATAAAAAGAGGTCTTACCAGCAGTCTTAATCCAATGGTAGAAACCAAAAACACTACCGAGATTAAAGGCAAAACTGGCAACCTGTATGAATCCATTGCAGTAATTGCAAAACGCGCCAACCAGATCAACATATCTGTGAAGGAAGAACTGCACTCTAAGCTGGAAGAATTTGCCAGTCATACAGACAACCTGGAGGAAGTGCACGAGAATAAAGAACAGATCGAAATCTCCCGTTTCTATGAGAGAATGGCAAACCCTGCTATTCAGGCTACCATGGAATTCCTGGAAGACAAGATCTACTTCAGAAGAAACGATGATGACCTGTACAGCTAATTTGGTGTACTGAAAAAATATCTACCTTCATGGCGGCAGAAATCTATTTCTGTCGCCTTTTTTTATAATTGGTATACGCTACATGTTGCAAGGAAAGAAAATACTACTGGGTGTGTCCGGAAGCATAGCTGCTTACAAAGCTGCTACCATTGTCCGGTTGCTCGTAAAGGAAGGAGCTGACGTAAAGGTGGTTATGACCCCATCTGCCTGTGATTTCATTACGCCACTTACCCTGGCTACCTTATCGAAAAATGAGGTGCCTGTGACGATCAGTGATAACTCAAGCTGGAACAACCATGTCATGCTGGGCCGCTGGGCCGACGTGATGCTCATTGCTCCTGCTTCGGCAAATACCCTTGCCAAAATGGCGATGGGGATCTGTGACAACCTCCTGATGGCCACCTACCTCTCGGCCACCTGCCCTGTACTGTTTGCGCCTGCCATGGATGAAGATATGTGGCACCATCCTGCTACCCGTGCCAATGTGCAAAAGCTCCTCTCTTATGGCCATCAGCAATTACCTGTGGAAAAAGGAGAGTTGGCCAGTGGCCTCTTTGGCGAAGGAAGAATGGCAGAACCGGAGAATATCATCACCTTCCTGCGACAATATTTTAGCGCTCATCAACCCCTGAAAGGAAAAAAAGCGCTGGTAACTGCCGGGCCTACACAAGAACCATTGGACCCTGTTCGTTATATCAGTAACCATTCCAGTGGTAAAATGGGAATTGCGATTGCCGATGCACTGGCAGCTGCGGGTGCAGAAGTGACATTGGTACTGGGGCCTACCCATCTGTCAGCAAAACATCCGGGGGTGCATACCCTCAGGGTAGTGACAGCAGCAGATATGTATCATCGTAGCGCAGACCATTTTAATACCAGTAACGTCGTTGTAATGGCTGCCGCTGTAGCTGACTACCGCCCTAAGCAGGTGGCAGACATCAAGATCAAGAAAGGTGCCGGCGACGCACTAACCCTGGAACTGGAAAAGACCACTGACATCCTGCGTACTTTAGGAGCTCAGCGACCTGCCGGACAGGTACTTGTAGGATTCTCGCTGGAAACTAACAACGAAAAGGAATATGCACTGAAAAAACTGCATGAGAAAAACCTGGACCTTGTCGTGATGAATTCCCTCAATGATGCAGGTGCCGGTTTCAATCATGACACCAATAAAGTAACGCTGTTTGACAGGCAGGGCACCACAACGGAATTACCGCTCAAGTCCAAACAGGAAGTAGCGGAAGATATTGTGAAGGCCATTACTACCCTGATCGGACAGCAATGATAGTCTCTATAATCGTATGATAACATGCAATATACTCCACAGTTGAAAGTCCTCACCTGCTTTGTGTTCTTTCTGCTCATCCGTTCCGGCCTCATGGCCCAGGAGCTGAGGGTGAATGTCACCGTTAACGCCAACCAGATCACTGGTACCGACAAGAAAGTATTTACAACCCTGCAGAAAAGCCTGATGGAATTCCTGAATGGCCGCCGCTGGGGAGAGGATGTATATACACCGGCAGAACGCATTGAATGCAACTTCCTGCTGAATGTAACAGGTGACCTGGGAAGTAATTCTTATAAGGCCACGCTGACGGTACAGGCAACCCGCCCGGTGTACAACGCTGGTTATGTGAGCAGTCTGCTGAACATGCAGGACAACAACGTGGTTTTCCGCTATGTGGAATTTCAGCCATTGGAATTCAGTGACAACAGGGTAACGGGCAACGATCCGATTGCCTCTAACCTCACTGCTATCCTGGCTTATTATAGTTATATCATTCTGGGACTGGACGCTGATTCTTTCTCTCCCCGTGGTGGAGATGACTTCTTCAAGAAAGCCCTGAACATTGTGAACAACGCTCCTGATGGCAAGGATGTATCCGGCTGGAAACCCTTTGAGGGCAACCGCAACCGTTACTGGCTGCAGGACAACCTGCTGAATGTAAAGTTTGCCCGCTTTCATGATGTCATGTACCAGTATCACCGCCAGGGGCTGGATGTGATGTATGATGATATGAACAAAGGCAGGGGAGCGATCCTGAACTGTCTGAATATGATGTACGCCATCTACCAGGATATACCGAACTCGATGCTGATGGCGGTATTCTTTACTTCTAAATCAGATGAGCTGCAAAAGATTTTTTCCAAGGCGCCGCCTCAGGAAAAATCACGTGCGGTACAGTTATTGTCCCAAATGGACGTAACGAATGCTGTGAAATATCAGCAGATGAAATAGCTTTGCGCTAACAACGGAATAGTATTTATGCAATATAGAATCGTATTTGTTTTCTTTCTTTTGGGCTTAATGGCATGTGGGCAGGCTGGTAAAGTACCGGATGGTGTATTGCAAAAGGAAGATATGCGGGATGTACTGCTGGACATGACCATGGCAGATGCATACAGCAGCAATAATGAAGACCCGCGCATACCCCTGTCTGATTCCGTACATAGGTACAGGCAGAAACTATATTACAGGCAGATTCTGGACATGCATCACCTGACCCGGGAGCAGTTCCAGAAGAGTTATGACTGGTACGAAAGCCGTCCTGACAGGCTGAAGGAAGTGTATGATATGATGATGGAAGTAGCTACTGCCAACAGGGAAGATCTGGATAAGGAGATGCGTGTAAAAGCGTATCTGGAGAACCCATTTGACGATCTGCCGTTTGGGAAAAATGTGCTAACTTCAAAAAAGGACGGTTTGCCGACTCCTTTTATCAGGCAACTGAATTTGCCTGCGCCTCATCCTCCAAAGCCAGCACCTCCTAAACCGGCGCCTCCAAAGCCAAAGCCGAATAATGGACCTGTGCCGATGGGATCAGGCATGATACATGCAAAACCACTGCCGGGTGCAGTGACGCCAATACCAAAGGATGGTTTACCAGGACATCATAAACCTGATTTCAAGCCGAAGCAGTAATAGCATTGTTTCGGCCCCCAAATATTTTCAAAACACCAAAACATGAATAAAGTTGTAGCAAATGCTGATGAAGCACTGCATGACATCCACGATGGAACTACGCTGATGCTGGGCGGTTTCGGGCTTTGCGGCATCCCCGAAAACTGCATTACGGCATTGGTAAGCAAAGGTATTAAAGACCTCACCTGTATCTCCAACAACGCAGGTGTGGACGATTTCGGATTAGGCCTGCTGCTCAAAACAAGACAGATCAAAAAGATGATGGCCTCTTATGTAGGCGAGAATGCAGAGTTTGAAAGACAGCTGTTGTCCGGAGAGCTGGAGGTAGAACTGATTCCACAGGGTACATTGGCTACCCGTATCCAGATGGCAGGAATGGGCATTCCTGCTTTTTTTACGCCTGCCGGTTACGGTACTGAAGTAGCAATAGGCAAAGAGTCGCGGGAGTTCAATGGGAAACAATACCTGATGGAGATGGCCCTGCATGCCGATTTTGCGATGGTTAAAGCCTGGAAAGGAGATACCATGGGTAATCTTGTATTCAGAAAGACAACCCGAAATTTCAGCACTTCTATGGCCAAAGCAGGCAACATTACAATTGCGGAAGTAGAGCACCTGGTACAACCAGGAGAATTAGATCCCGATCAGATTCATGTACCGGGGATTTATGTGCACCGCATCTTCCAGGGTACTGGCTACGAAAAGCGTATAGAACGCAAAACCGTTAAGATTTAAATTTTAATGTATGTCCTTAGATAAATATAGCATTGCTAAAAGAATAGCGCAGGAACTGCGCGATGGTATGTATGTCAATCTTGGAATTGGCATTCCCACACTGGTAGCTAATTTCATTCCTGATGGCGTTTCTATTATGTTGCAATCAGAAAATGGATTACTGGGTATGGGCCCTTATCCTGAAGAGGCAGATATTGATGCAGACCTGATCAATGCAGGAAAAGAGACCGTGACGGTATTACCCGGTGGATGTTTCTTTGACAGTGCAGAAAGCTTTGGTATGATCAGGGCAGGGAAGGTAGATCTGACTGTATTAGGTGCGATGGAAGTATCTGATACAGGTGATATTGCTAACTGGAAAATACCCGGCAAGATGGTGAAAGGAATGGGGGGTGCGATGGATCTTGTCGCTTCGGCCAGAAATATCATTGTAGCCATGATGCATACAAATCCGAAAGGAGAAAGTAAATTATTACCACAATGTTCATTGCCATTGACAGGTGTATCCTGCGTAAAAAAAATAGTGACAGAGCTGGCCGTGCTGGATGTCACACCTGAAGGGTTCAGGCTGTTGGAAAGAGCACCCGGTGTGACTGTGGATGAGATTAAAGCCAAGACAGCAGGGCGTTTGATAGTCAGTGGAGAAATACCGGAAATGAAATTATAACAGCGGGGCTTGTACAACAAGCCCCTTCGCTTTTAGATAATCATTCTCTTTGAAATTTGCAATACCCACAAGTTGCTATTGTATAATAAATTAAAAACACCATCTTTGCTTTGCCAACTCTGAGAGAGGAAAGAGTCCATCATCAGCAGCGTAACTAAGAATAAGTAAAGAGCATATCGACGGGAACATGAAGCCGAAATAAAGTTTCGGGTAAACCAAAATAATAAATTGGAGATGCCAGGTGCATCGGATTGGATTGTCAGTGAATAAAACTTCACGCTAACTATTTATTGTGCCAACGAGGTTTAAGTATTCTGATAGACAGTATCGGGACTATATTACACTTATTAAATAAGTTTAATATATTGTGCCTGAAAAGTTCTTTGAACCTACCTGTTTATCTAACTGTAGTACTATGACTAAAACTGTGTCAATTTTAGCCGTGTGTCTGAGCATGCTCATGAATGCTCACGCACAGCAAGACCTTGCGGGCTACCGTACAGGCAATTACACCGGTGTGAATGGTGTATTTTCCAACCCCGCTAACATCGCAAACAGCCGTTATCGTTGGGACGTAAATTTAATTGGCGTGAATGCCAGCGTTGGTAATAACCAGGCGCAATTCAAATTAGGGGACCTCGGCAAAACCTTTGATGGGGACAAAGCGACAGATCAACTGTTCGGGGCAAATTCAGGCAAAACAAGTGGTATAGTGAATGTCGCTATCCATCTGCCTGCTGTAATGATCAGCGTAGGTCCAAAGATGGCTTTTGCATTTACCAGCAGAGCAAGAGTATTGGGTAATGTAACTGATATGGATGGCCAACTGGTGAACCAGATCCGTCATCTCGATGAAAATTCCAATTTGCCTTACACTATCAGCAGCAATGGAACCATGCGTGTGAATGTAAGTGGCTGGACGGAATATGGATTGTCTTTCGCCCGCGAAGCATTTGTGAATGGACCACATTATTTCAAAGCAGGAGGTACTGTTAAATACCTGTCAGGCATTGGTAATATGAATGTGCACCTGAGCAATTTCAAAGGGACGATTGATAAAGATCTGGTGGCACAGGATGGTTACCTGACCAATACTTCTGCCAAAGTAGGCCTGGCTTCTTCAGGTGTGAATGTTTCAGACTTTGAAGTGGATCAGCTGACCAAAACGTCCGGTCATGGCGTAGGGCTGGATCTGGGTGTAGTGTATGAATACCGACCTGCGGATAGCAAAGGTTATTTATTTAAAGTGGGGGTATCTGTACTCGACATCGGCAGACTTAAGTTTAATAAAGACATGTCGAAGAGTGCAGGCTATAATCTGAACATTGCAGCGGGCGACAGGTTTTACCTGAGCCAATTGAACGGCGTATCGCTGGATGATTATAAGACGACTTTAGATCAATACCCACAGTATTTTGCACCGGATGGTACGAACAATGAAACGAGCTATAAAGTGAGTTTACCTACAACCATGCAAATCAATGTAGACTACCATTTACAGCATAAGTTCTATGTAAATGCGAATGTACAGCTAGCGATGACTAAAGGTACTACCAGGCCTTACAATGGACAATACTATAGCGGCTTTACACTGACACCACGTTATGAAGGAAGGAAATTCGGTTTTTATCTTCCTCTCAGCTATAATGGGTTAACAAAGTTCAATGCAGGAACAAGTTTCCGGGCAGGACCATTATATGTGGGTTCCGGCAGTGTATTGACGGCGTTGTTTGGCAATTCCAAACAGGCAGATGCATTTGTAGGGTTCCGATTTGGGCAATTATATAAGAAATCTAAATAGACTGGTGTTCATTCCGGGATAAAATCCGGGAAGTGCCCCTGTCCTATGTATAAAAGCGGTTATTCTGGCAAGAGCTGGGATGACCGCTACCCATTTTAGGGGATTCTTTCATGCTAAAAGTACCATTATTGCCCCGGCTGCTAATGTCGCCATGACATGAATATTTCGTAACTTTCCATTCCTTTCTAACATTCAAAAAGCGTTCGAAGTGCAACAGGTGTATATATGTTATAATGGGAAATTTATTGCGGCTTCTGAGCCTATTTTTACGGCAGATAACCGGTCTTTCCGGTATGGGGATGGATGTTTTGAAACGATGCGCGCAGTAAGGGGTGAAGTGCAGCTATCTGAACTGCATTTTGAGCGGTTGATGGCCAGCCTTCATCTGCTACATTTTGATGCCCCCCACATTTTTACCCGGCACTATTTTACCCGTCTCATCGCAGAGCTTTGCAGCAGAAATAATCATAACCGCCTGGCCAGAGTGAGGCTGACTATTTTCAGGTCAGATGGTGGGTTATATGATCCAATAAATAATCATCCCAATTTTATTATTCAAACCTCGGAACTGGACAGACAGGTACTGGAACTGAATGAAAGAGGACTGGTGATTGATGTGTTCCCGGAAGCACGTAAAAGCTGTGATAAATTTGCTACCATCAAATCGAACAATTGCCTGCCTTATATCATGGCGGCAATGTATGGTAAACAACACCGTCTCAATGAAACGATCCTATTGAATGCAAAAGAAAGAGTTGCTGATACAACCATCGCTAATCTGTTCATCGTAAGTAATAAGCAGCTGATCACCCCTCCATTGAGTGAAGGCTGCGTATGTGGCGTGATGCGCAAGCATATAATAGACATGGACCTCCCATTTAAAGTGATAGAAAAGCCCCTGACCATAGCAGACCTGGAAAATGCAGATGAGATCCTGCTTACCAACGCCATTACAGGTGTAAGATGGGTGGGCCAGTTCCGCGAAAATAATTATGGTAATGCCGCCGCAGTGATCCTGCATGAATTGCTGCATGAAGGAGTTTTATAAAAATTTACCCCAATATTTAATAAAGTAATACGCTGAAGATGCGCAGCAGTGATGTATTTTTTGTAGTTCTTTCTTTAAGTATTACAGCTTAATATTGTCTTGGGAATGTTTCATTGAGAATTGCAAAAACTAACCTCTATTATGCCCTCCACCGTTAATTTGTGCTGGTTACGCCGTGACCTGCGATTGCTGGATCATGCAGCGTTATATCATGCGCTGAAATCTGAACATCCTGTAGTACCTGTCTTTGTTTTTGATACTGTCATTCTGAATGATCTGGAAGATAAACATGACCGCAGGGTTACTTTCATCCGCGATACTCTGGAAGAGATGCAGGAACAGTTAGCAAAATTAGGTAGTAGCCTGGATGTATTTTATGGTACTCCATCAGCAGCATTTGAGCATTACACCACACATTACAATGTACAGACTGTGTATGCCAACATTGATTATGAGCCTTATGCACGTGAGCGCGATAAGGCCATAGGTCAGCTTCTCAAAGGAAAAGGAATTGGATTTAAAGTGTACAAAGATCAGGTGATCTTTGACAGGGATGAAGTGTTGAAGGATAATGGAGAACCTTATACGGTATATACACCTTACAGTAAAAAATGGAGGGCGAAGCTGAACGATTTTTACCTGAAAACCTATCCTGTTGAAAAGTACTTCCGCAATTTTTACAAGCAGAAAAGTAAGCCTATTCCTTCCTTACGTACCATGGGTTTCCTGGTGGGCGAAAGAGATTTTCCTGCTGTAAAGGTGAAGGATAGTCTCATTGCAAACTACGATAAAACAAGGGATATACCGGGTGTACATGGTACCACTCATTTAGGTTTGCACCTGCGTTTTGGTACGATCAGTGTAAGGGAACTGGCAGCACGTGCCAATGAATTAAACCAGACATTTTTAGGAGAGCTGATATGGAGAGATTTCTTTCACATGATTCTCTGGCATTATCCACATGTTGAAAAACAGTCATTCAGAAAAGAATATGACAAGATCAGGTGGCGGAATAATGAAGTGGAGTTTAAGAAATGGTGTGATGGTGAAACCGGTTATCCTATTGTAGATGCAGGCATGCGTGAGCTGAATGCCACCGGCTTTATGCACAACAGGATACGCATGGTGACAGCGAGTTTTTTAACCAAGCATTTGCTGATAGACTGGAGATGGGGAGAGGCTTATTTTGCAGGGAAGCTACTGGACTACGATCTGGCTGCAAACAATGGCAACTGGCAGTGGGCAGCGGGATGTGGCTGTGATGCAGCACCTTATTTCAGGGTGTTTAATCCATCGCTGCAAACGGAGCGTTTTGACCCTGATCTGAAGTATGTGCGAAAGTGGGTGCCGGAGCTGGATGAGTTAACATACCCACGCCCGATGGTGATACATGAAGAGGCAAGAAAAAGAGCATTGGAAGTCTATAAAAAAGCAGTCGCGAAAAGTTAACGCGACTGCTTTTACTATTTTTATTTAGCGGCTGCCATTAACTTGTCTACGGCGGCTCTGCCGGCTTCTCCCAGATCCAGGGAGAAGTCGTTTACATACAATTCTATGTGCTGGCGCATTACACTTTCTTCCATTTCCTGTGCATGAGATGTGATGAAAGGAGAGAGGGTAGGGTAGTGTTTAAATGATTCCTGCAGGCTATCGTGAATCAGCTTGTCCACCTGTTGTTTCAGTTCAGCAGGCAGGGATTTGCGGATGACGATACCTCCTAAAGGAATGGGGCTGCCAGTCGTGCTTTCCCAATATTCCCCGAGGTCAATGATCTTCACAAGGCCTCGTTGTTGATAGGTGAACCTGTTTTCGTGGATGATCACACCTGCATCTACACGGCCATCCAATACGGCGTTTTCGATGTCGGAGAAGACCAGGATCTCCTTGTTTTTTGCTTCGGGAAAAGCCGTGGAGAAGAGCAGGTTCGCGGTAGTATTAATACCTGGAATAGCGATTTTACAATCTTTGATGTTTGCTTTGTCGATCGGTTTTTTGGCGATCAGGAGTGGACCACAGCCTCTGCCCAGTGCGGAGCCACTGTTGAGCAGCTCATACTGATGTAATACCTTTGGAAGCACACCATAGCTTAGTTTGGTGATATCCAGTTTTCCTTCCAGTGCCCATTTGTTCAGTGTTTCCACGTCTTCCAGCCGGGTGTTGAATTTTAATCCTTTCGTGTCGATCTTGTTGTTCACCATGGCGTCAAAGATGAAAGTATAGTTGGGACATGGGGAAAATCCGAGTGTTAATTCCATAATGCTTTGCTTTAAGAGGCAGAAAGCGCTGTTAATCTAGTGTATCTGTCTCAGATGTTCAATATATGTGATCAAGGTTTCGTTGAGTTGTTGAATGGCCAGTGGAATTTTCCACCTGGATTTATCTCTTACTTCCACATAGTTGGAGATGCTGCGGAGCTGGAAAAAAGGGATCTTTTCCAGCAGGCAGGCATAATGAAAGGCGGCGCCTTCCATGCTTTCCACGGCGGGGTTGTATTTGTCTACGAGCTTTTGCCTGGTGCGTTCGCTACCACTCACTGTGTTGATGGTAACTCCGCTTACCTGTTCGAGTGCGGGTAAATTGGGCACTCCTTCGAAAAGATTGACCAGTTGTTTGTTAGTGAATGGTGGTTGATCAGGCTGCCAGAGATTGGTTTCGAACAGGTCTTTGAAGGCCTGATCGTCCTCCACACCTAGGTCACCGAATTGCTCTCTTTCTATGATCACGGTTTTACCCATTTCCCATGAATGATCGAAACAGCCAGCGATACCTGCCTGGATTACGAGGTCGGGGCGGGTGGCAGCCAGGTGACGGCCTAAATGGTAGGCGGTGTGCATCATGCCGATACCATGTACGAGGGTAGTGAGCTGGATGTCAGGGTTGTGATGACCTGACAGGTAGTCTGAGAAAGGTTTTATCTCGAAAGGAGTGGCAGCAGTGACCAAAATTTTCATGTTGCAAATATCGGAATAAAAAGGATAGCCTCCTACCGGCCTTATCTGCCTGCTGATTGGCTTGTCCTTCAATTGTTGTACTTTTGCGGAAAATCGCAGCTAATCACATGATCTATTTAACGCGTGTGGAAAACTTCAATGCGGCGCATAAATTATCTAATCCCGCCTGGAGTAAGGAAAAAAATAAAGAAGTGTTTGGAAAGTGTGCTAATGAGAATTGGCATGGTCATAATTACGAATTGCACGTAACAGTAAAAGGCAATCCTGATCCTGAGACCGGGTTTGTTTTTAACGCTAAAACGCTGGGTAATTTAATCGAAGAACATGTGGTGGAATTGGTAGACCACCGCAACCTCAATATGGATGTACCATTCATGGCTGGCAAGTTCACCTCTGCGGAGAACCTGGCTATTGGAATCTGGGAGCAGCTGGCCCGTCATTTACCGGAAGATGTACAGCTACACTGCATTAAGTTGTACGAAACACCCCGTATCTATGTGGAATATTACGGAGGGAAGTAATTAATTAGTTGATCTTAAGATTAAAATAAGCAATGGCTTACAAGAAGGTAGAATCTTACGATGAGAAGGTAACTTCCGATCTTATCGAGCATTACAAAAATAGTATCACCCTGTTAGGGGAAGATGTAGAAAGGGAAGGCTTGCAGAAGACGCCGGAAAGGGTAGCAAAAGCAATGCAGTACCTGACTACAGGTTATCAGCAGGATGCCAGGGAGATACTCAACAGTGCCAAATTCACGGAGTCTTATAGTGAGATGGTGATTGTAAAGGATATCGAATTGTATTCCCTGTGTGAGCATCATATGTTGCCTTTCTTTGGCAAAGCACACATCGCCTATATCCCGAACGGATACATTACCGGCCTGAGCAAACTGGCAAGAGTTGTGGATGTATACGCGAGAAGATTACAGGTACAGGAGCGCATGACGCACCAGATCCTGGATGCTATTCAGGATACCCTGCAACCCCTGGGGGTGGCAGTAGTGATAGAGGCGCAGCACCTGTGTATGATGATGAGAGGGGTGCAGAAGCAGAACTCGGTGACGACCACTTCCGCCTTTTCCGGGCAGTTCGAAGATGGCAGAACCCGAAGCGAATTCATGCGATTGCTCGGTCAAAGCATTTAAAGTTAATATCAGAGAGCCTGTATCAATAGAAAGATACAGGCTCTTTTCATTTGGGGGGCCTGCTGGAAAAAGGTATCTGTTTGGACGGTGGTAAGCACAGAATTTTATTTCTGATCCATCGTCTTTTTTATTAGAGGCAAATTTTGATATATCATAAAGACTATGAATATTTGCAATCCTAATCACTGAGATATGTATTTAATGTTAATACATATGTCTGATTGGCAACCGTAAATCAATGTAAATGAAACACGCTTACGTATTTCCCGGTCAGGGCGCTCAGTTCCCGGGTATGGGTAAAAACCTGTATGACACCAATTCAACTGCAAAAGACTTATTTGAGAAGGCCAATGAAATCCTTGGTTTTCGCATATCTGATGTAATGTTTACAGGTACTGAAGAGGACCTGAAACAAACCCGTGTTACACAACCGGCTGTATTCCTGCACAGTGTGATTGCATTCCTCTGCGGTGCAGCAGGTGCTCAACCTGATATGGTGGCTGGTCATTCTCTGGGTGAATTTTCATCACTGGTAGCTAATGGTACGCTTACTTTTGAAGATGCGCTGAAGTTGGTTTATATCAGGGCGACAGCTATGCAGAAGGCATGTGAACAAAATCCTTCTACTATGGCGGCAGTGCTGGGCCTGGAAGATGCAAAGGTGGAAGAGATCTGTAAAGCTGTGAGCGAAGAAACTGGTGAGGTGGTAGTAGCGGCTAACTATAATTGCCCTGGCCAGCTGGTGATTTCCGGCTCTCTGAAGGGTATTGAAGTAGCTTGTGAGAGAATGAAGGCAGCGGGGGCTAAACGTGCACTGGTATTGCCTGTAGGTGGTGCTTTCCATAGCCCGCTGATGGCCCCTGCAAGAGAGGAGCTGGCAGCTGCGATCGAGCAGACAACTTTCAGCACGCCTACTTGTCCGGTGTACCAGAATGTGGTAGCAAAGGCGGTGAGCAATCCTGCTGAGATCAAGCAGAACCTGATTGATCAGCTGACTGGTGCGGTGAAGTGGACGCAGTCAGTACAGGCGATGGTAGCAGATGGCGCCACTAATTTTACGGAGGCAGGCCCGGGTAAAGTGCTGCAGGGGTTGATTCAGAAGATCCATAAAGAGTCCGTTGTAAACGGCATTAACTAATAAGGAAAAGGGCTTTTGCATTGCAAAAGCCCTTTTTTATAATGACAATTTCATTTCGTATTGTGTCAGGATCTCTGTCATTCCCAGCCTTTCTAAAAATGCAATTAACCCCTTATTGGCTGCATCTACATTTATCAGCGTAAAAGGATTGCCCAGTACATCCGCAGCGTGCTGCATCAAGGCAGTACCAATCCCTTTCCTCCGCATATCCTTTCTCACACCAATCTGCCGTATTCGCCTGCTGGCAAGGAATACACTGATATACCCTACTATTTCATCCTGAGAAATTGCTATCCAGGTGGTTGTCAATTGTTTTTCACGGCGTACACTTGCTATACTATTTGACCAGCAAGGCACCTGATCAGCAAAGGGTAACAACAGGGACTCCGGTGGCAAAGGATTTTTCTGTATCAGCACTTCCTGTTTTTTTACATGGATCTCTCCCTTAAAACACACGAAATTCCGTTGCCGCTGAAATCCCGCATTCTCATATGCCCTGATCGCCTTCTGATTAGTGGCAATCACCTCCAGCAAGATCTCCTTTACCCCCTTCTTTTGATATTCCGGTATAAAATGTTCATACAATTCCTGTATCAGATGCCGGCCACGGGCAGCAGGTACTACTCCCGTTCCACCGTTGTACAATACCTCCGGGCTACTTTCATCCCTGCCATGCAAAATAAACCCACACAATGAATCCCCCTGAAATGCTCCAGCCGAGCAATCCAGCTGGATATTTTCCCCTGTCATCTTCTGCTGCAACAACGCGACCGTCAGTTGCATAGGGATGACATAATCACTAAAGGCTTCATTAAACACCTGACAAAGCTGGTTGGGTGGAACATCTTTCAGGTGGTGGAATCTATACAGCATAGTTACAAATTATCAGAAGCTGATGCTGGCATTCCACCACTCAGGGTCGAAGCTGGCACCGTATTTTTTATAAAAATTGATAGCCGGTTCATTCCATTCCAGTACCTGCCATACCATGCCATTGTAATTCTTCTCCCTGGCTTCTTCCAATAGCTTGTCAAACAGTAATTTACCAATTCCGCGACCCCTGTAGCTTTCGGTTACCAGCAGGTCTTCCAGGTATAAGCGGCAGCCTTTCCAGGTAGAATAGCGAATATAGTAGAGTGCAAACCCGATGATCCGGTCCCCATCTACCGCTGCGAACGCTTTCCATACAGGGCTTTCACCGAATCCGGCATCGGTAAACTGTTCTAGTGTGACCGTCACTTCATCCGGTGCTTTTTCATATACCGCCAGCTCCCTGATCAGTTCCAATAAGCGTGGACAATCTTCTCTTCGTACGTTCCTGATGGTAATTGGTGTCATATATATTTTTACTGTTGTATAAAATTTCGGTATTTTGTTGAAAGGTAACAAAAACTCAATAATATTGAAGGAAGTCGTACTCAATCTGGCTGGTTATCACAATTGGGCTAACCAGCGCCTGACAACCGCCCTGAAAAGGCTGACAGACGATCAGTTAGATCAGGAGGTTGTGAGTAGTTTTCCCAGTATACGCCAGACGGTGTATCACATGTGGGATGCGGAAAGTGTGTGGAAGCAGCGCATAGAATTGGTGGAAAAGACACAGAAACCGGCGCCGCAGTTTCAGGGCACATTTGAGTCGGCCTGTGAGGAATGGATCACTGTATCCCGGCAATTGCTGGAGATGGTACAGCAGATCAATCCTGTAAAGCTGTCGCACACCGTAGCTTATTACAACAGCCAGAAACAATATGGTAAATTAACCGTTATAGAAATACTGATGCACGTTTTTAATCATGCTACTTATCACCGCGGCCAGTTGGTCACACTTTTAAGACAGGTCGGTGTGACGAAGATTCCGGGTACTGATTATAACGAATACGTTAAGAAAGGATGATGATTCATTTTGTCAACCGCAAGGTCATTTGTTCCCTGCGGCTTACAAGCGAGATGAGTTTTTATTGTAGAAATAACTATACCAGTTGAGAATTGGCAGCGCCTCCACGTGGCTGTCTTTTCAGTAAAAGTTATTTCCGGTGCCGGAAGTGGCAGGAAAATGTAGCATCTTTGCAGCTAACAGATGAAAAACAACAGGTTTCACGGCCTTGTCAGCTGCAAGTATTAGAGGGCCGTCAACCACGCAGACAATTAATTTTCAATGAGTGCACAATCATTTTATGCAAATGTACCTCAGCACCTGGTAGCAGTAGACTGTATAATATTTGGATTTGAAAATGGAAGGCTGAAATTACTGATCATGCAGCGAAAAGTCGATCCCATGCAGGGCGACTGGTCATTGATGGGAGGCTTTCTACAAAAAGATGAAAGTGTAGATGATGCTGCTGCCCGCGTATTGAAACAAACCACGGGACTGGAAAACATATACATGGAACAACTGAACTGTTATGGAGATGTAGGGCGTGATACGGGTGCAAGGGTGATCTCCATGGCTTACTATGCGTTGATCCGCATTACAGAACAGGAGCATGTTCCTTCGCCGGCATACAGTGCACACTGGCTGGAACTGCATCAGATCCCTAACCTGATCTTTGATCACAGGCAGATGATAGCAGATGCCCTGAAGAAACTGCGCGACAATGCGCATTTTCATCCTATCGGGTTTGAACTGTTGCCAGAGAAATTTACTTTGTCACAGCTACGCAGCCTGTACGAAGAGATCTTTCAGCACGAGCTGGACAAACGCAACTTCAGAAAGAAGATCCTCTCCATGAATATATTGGAAAAACTGGAAGAAAAGGATAAAACTACCTCCAAGAAAGGAGCACACCTATACCGGTTTGATAAACAAAAATATGAAGAGCTAAAGACGAGGGGACTGGTATTTGAAATCTAAACCAGGATTATATGAAAAAGGAAACGAACGATGTGCCAAAGCCAGCAAAGTTTTGTTATGGGCACATTGGCGGAAAACTAGGTGAACTGCTGGCTGCCGCTTTTATAGAAAAAGGGTGGATAGCAAAGGATGGAGCTGACAACAAACATTTTTACATTACCCCAACAGGGGTACAGGCTTTGACAAAAATGGGCGTCGACCTGTCCCTGATAAAATCGTGATAGCTTTTTAGCTGTAGGCATTTGATCTTTCGCAATGATAATAGAAGGCTATTATACAGTGTAGTAGCAGCTGTCGGACTCTTTGTCCGCTGTGAGCTGTCTTTTGGCCAGATTCAGAAAATGAAGAATGCACTGGCTGTGACACAAGATAGCGTTACTTATTCCCGCATACTTATTGCCCTGGCACAGAAATACCAGAACAGACAACTGGATACCTGCTTTCAATACCTGACCGCCGCGAGAGGCATTACCAAACGTATCGGCTTTAAATGGGGAGAAGCAGAAGTATACAGAGGCCTGGGTGGTTACTATGCTTATCGTGACAATAGCTACCTCTCCTTTCGTTTTTACCTCGATGCACTGAAACTATACCGTGAGTTAAAAGATAGTACTGGTATGACCCTCGTCAATATTAAGGTCGGGGTATACCAGCATTACCAGGGACAACACCAGGAAGCGGAGAAATATATCAAACAGGCCCTGAGCATGGCTATGCGGATGCGCAATGATAGCGTTATGTCCGCAGTCATGGCCAACTACTTTTTCATTTACCGAAATGATACCGCACATCGTGCACAAGCCAGCCAGTACCTGGAGAATGGCTACCAGCTGGCAATGAAAGGTGGGCATACCCGTATGATGATTTATACAGGTATGCTAAAAGCCGATGAAATGTATGATAAGGGAGACACTGCCCTCGCTGTGGCCAAAGTAAAAGACCTGGTGCGGATTGCATTGAAAAAAGGATTCCTTTATCATGCATTATATGGTTATGCACAACTGGCTGATTATGCCATACAGCGCCATAGCCCGGACTCTGTAATTTATCAGAAAGAAGTGATCAGATTAGGACTGGAAGGGAGTTACAGAGAAATTGTATTGCCTGTGGTCGCTAAGTTTTATCGCTATTATGAGTTGCAGCACCAAACGAAAGAAGCCGGTTATTATGCAGGCCTGATGGCCGATATCACCGAGCAATATGAGCGAAGCCGCTCGCAGGGTGAACAGGATTACATGGATTATTATCTGCAGGGAAAACAACTGCGACAACTACAATTGCAACACGATTTTCAGCAACAACAACTGGATAGAAAATCGCTGGAAGCAAGGAGCCGGTATCTGGTGATTCTTTGCCTTGTTTTATTGCTTTTACTATTGGTGTTATTGCTGCTGGATATTAACCGCTCTCATCGCAGGTCCCGTAAGCATGCAGATCGCCTGCGGGAGATGAATAAACATATCAGCGAACAAAATGCATTGTTACGTACACATGATGATTTCAAGAATAAACTGATCTCACTCATCGCGCACGACTTTCGTTCTCCACTGATCCAGATCATTGAGATCACGGCTTACCTGCAACAAGGTGCTTTCTCGGTGGAGGAAGCTGCTACACTATTCAGACGACTGGAGAGTAATGCAGAGAATACCCTGCAGATCTTTGAGAATATTCTTCGCTGGATCAGAACACAGCTCAGTGGTTTTGTGTACCAGCCATTACCTTGTACACCTGCCGATCTGATCAGGGAAGCGATGGTTTCTATGAAGGAAGAAATATTGGAAAGACAGGTACAGGTAGTGGTAAAGGTACCACCAAATATGCAGGTATTGGCAGACAAAGAGATGTTGCAGTTTGTACATCGCAACCTGCTGCATAACGCCATTAAATTTAGTCCTGCAAGAGGTACCATTTCGATAACGGCCAGTATGGCTGCTGATATGATGACGGTGAGTATTACAGATGAAGGAAAAGGCATAGCACCGGATGTGCTGGATCGCTTGTTTGAATATTATGCAGATAACAAAGGCGCAAAACCGTCAAAGGGGGGAGCAGGATTAGCATTGATCATTTGTAAAGATTTCCTGGATAAAATGGGCGGAACAATTATAGCCGGGAACCGTTCGGACAAAGGGAGTTCATTTTCATATACATTACCGTGTGTAAGAAATTAATAGTCATATTGCTCCTGGTCTCCCAGGTGGTATGTGCACAAAAGAGTGCCGTACAGCAACTGCGCCAGCGACTGGTGACGGAGCAGGATAGTATTGTATACACGGATCTGTTGAATGAACTCAGTATGAAGTGGCATATGAGCAATGCAGATAGTTGCTTCTGGTATGCTGTGCAGGCAAGGGATCTGGCGAACAGATTGAGCTACCAGAAAGGGATGGCAGATGCACTCAATAATCTCGGTATTGCTTATGCTCTCAAGGCAAATATGAAGCAGGCCATCGAGTATGACAGCAAGGCACTCCTGTATTACCGGCAACTGGAAGATAACAGTAACATCTGTCAGGTGCTTATGAATATGAGTACGTTTCACACACTCGCAGGGATGAATGAAACAGGTGAACAATACCTGTATCAGGCCATGGAGATAGGCAGGAAGCTGGTGTATGATTCTATTTATAGCCTGGTACTGATCAACTATGCCATGCGGTTTAACAATGATACTACCCGCAAAGATTCTGTGCAGTGGGCTATACAGCAGGCAAAAAAGATAGCCAGTCGTTATCCTGGTTGTGCAAGTGATCTGTATTACATCCATGCCTTTGAAGCCGATGACCTGTTCAGTCATGGACAGCAGGCAAAAGCAGTAGCATGGGTAAATATGCTGGCAACAAAATCACAGAAAGAGGGCTTGATCTATGTGGCCATCAATATGCTCCAGCATATTGAAAGCTATTATGATCGTGGATATAAAATGGATATCATTCCTTACAAGGAAAAGATCTATGCCCTCGGCAAAATAGCGGGGTATACAGACCTGATGTTGCCGGAGGTACTAAGTATCTACCGCTATTATTCCGCGGAGCATAACAAGGTGAAAATGGCAGAATATGGACATGAACTCTGGATGCTCACGGACAGGCAGGAGTTGATGAAGGATAGCCGGCATGTGAACTATCTTGATTATTTTCTGAAAGAACAGGAGCTGAATGAATGGCACCTCAGCAATAACCTACAAACGGAAAAACTGGCAAGGGCAAATACCCAAAGGTTAGCGCGGCGTAAGCTGATTGCTTTTCTGGCAGGGCTATTGATGATATTGGGTGGCTTTACATTTTCCCGTTACCGCAGTTACCGGTATTTAAAGCAGCAGGAAGAATTGCTGGCGAATATGAATACGGAGATTTCTGACAAGAACAGGCAGTTACAGGTACAGGATGATTTTAAGAACAAGCTCATATCTGTAGTGGCGCATGATTTCAGGCAGCCTTTGCAGAATATTATCAGGGTATCTGCCATGTTCAGAAATGGGGACGCCGATCCTGTGTTGCGGCAGCAAATGATCAGGAATACGGAGCGTAGCAGCCGGAAAACGCTGGAGATTTTTGATAATATCTTACGTTGGATTAAGTCCCAATTATCAGGGTTTGTGTATGCACCGGCACCTTGTAACCTAAAGGAAATGTTCAGCGGGGTAGTGGCGGAGATCCCGGAAGGATTGCAGGTAGCAGGGGATCAGGAGATGTTGCTGTTTGTGCATAGAAGTTTATTGCAGGGAGCGGCTACGTTGGGTAAAGATGTAAGGGTGGTAGTGGAGCAGGAAGCAGACAGGGTAAAGGTGATGGTAATAAGTACACCCACAGTATTGACGGCGCAGCAGGCCTCCAGTCTGTTTGCTTATGAAGATGCGGTGTATAGTGTACAGGGAGAAGGGGAGGAGCTGGCGATGCGTTTTATAATCTGCAAAGATTTTATGGATAAGATGGGTGGGCAGATTTGGGCAAATGTAGCAGGAGAACAGCTGCAATTGACTTATGCACTGCCCTCATTCAGTTAAAAAATTAAAAGAGGTTGTATCTTTCATTTGATACAACCTCTTTTTAATATCATTATTTAGTATCGTAACCCCATTTCAGGTAGGTAGCACCCCATGTGAAACCACCACCAAAAGCAGCTAATACGAGATTATCTCCTTTTTTCAGTTGTTTCTCATAGTCCCAGAGGCACAGTGGCAATGTACCAGCGGTGGTATTACCATAACGCTGAATGTTCATCATCACTTTTTCTTCCGGCAGTCCCATGCGGTGAGCGGTAGCATCGATAATACGCTTATTAGCCTGGTGAGGCACCAGCCATGCGACATCGTCGGAGGTGAGATTATTGCGCTCCATGATTTCAGCAGCAGCGTCTGCCATGTTAGCAACAGCATATTTGAACACCATTTTACCTTCCTGGTATACGTAGTGTTCACGGTTAGTAACGGTTTCGATAGAAGCAGGCTTAGCAGAACCACCTGCTTTCATGTGCAGGTATTCACGGCCATGACCATCGCTTTTCAGCACGCTGTCAATCAGGCCATAACCTTCCTCGTTAGGTTCCAGCAGCACGCCGGCACCCCCATCACCAAAGATGATGCAGGTAGTACGATCGGTATAGTCAATGATGGAGCTCATTTTATCAGCACCGATCACCATTACTTTCTTATAACGTCCACTTTCAATGAAACGGGCACCGGTATCCAGTGCATACAGGAAACCAGAGCAGGCAGCAGCGATGTCGAAACCGAAGGCATTCTTAGCCCCGATCTTGTCGGCTACGATGTTGGCAGTTGCTGGAAATACCATGTCCGGAGTGACGGTGGCAACTATAATGAGGTCTATATCAGCAGGTGTGATCCCTCTTTTACGGCATATTTCCAGCGCTACAGGTACGCATAACTCAGAAGTCCCTTTCCCCTCGCCTTTCAGAATCCTTCTTTCTGTAATTCCTGTACGGGTGATGATCCATTCATCAGTAGTATCAACCAGTTTCTCCAGCTCTTTGTTAGAGAGAACGTAGTCCGGTACGTACCCACCTACCGCAGTAATAGCGGCCGTTATTTTGTTCATATTAATAAAATAGATGTTTTAACAGGCCGTAAAAATACATAAGAATTTGGAAATGTAACTTATAAGCCAAAATACCCGCCCCCCATCTTCCTAAAAATCCTTAGGTTTGCCACAAATTTGAATCCTGAATAATCCTGTATGATTGCTTACCTAAATGGAAAACTGTCCTATAAATCCCCCGCCATGGTACATTTGGACGTGCAAGGGGTGGGATACGAAGTGCAGATCAGTTTGAATACGTACTCCCGCATACAGGGAATGGACAGCTGTAAATTGCTTACATATCTTCATATAAAAGAAGATGCCCACACACTATATGGCTTTTCCGATGATGCGGAACGCCAAATGTTCCTGTTGCTGATAAGCGTGTCCGGTATCGGTGCGAATACCGCCAGAATGATGTTATCTTCCCTACAACCAGAAGATATTCAACGCGCTATCGCAATGGAGAACGCAAAAATGCTGGAGAGTATTAAAGGAATCGGCGCTAAGACCGCGCAAAGGGTTATCCTGGAGTTAAAAGATAAGATCAAAAAGCAAAAAGACGTTGGCCATCAAATATCTGTAACTGTAAACAATACAATGCAGGAAGATGCGTTAAATGCATTAGTCACGTTGGGAATAGCCCGTAATGTAGCAGAACAGGCTATAAACAAGGTACTGAAAGCAGAACCACAATTGCAGGATTTAGAAGGACTGATCAAAAAGTCGTTAAAAAGTCTGTAAGCGTAGCACCTATTAAAGCTGGATTTTTATTTTTTAGTTATAGCCGCCACCGGCCATGTTAAAACTGGCCTGTCTACGCTGTAAATCAGTACTGAAAGCAGCACCACTATTGCAAATTTCTGGAAAGAAAAAACTGTAACAGTACTGAGCGCAAAACCACTATGTCAGATCTGAAATGACCATAGTATCCACTCATTTTCAATGAGTTGGGTTACTAAGGGGAGTTACAGGTCTGTATACTTTTACCCTGACCTCTATTAAAACCTATTTCTCTTGTCAAGGAAGACAAATTATGGTGCTATAGCAGTAATAGGAGTCGCTTCCTTTTTTATTGTTGAAACTGCAGCAAGGAATCGTTCGGGTTATAGCAGCGATATATCAAAACAACACTGGCAACCAAAAATTTCTGTTGGTACGGATACCACGGTGAAAGATACTGTCAAACGGGATACCCTCAAGTACCCCATCAAAGACAGGTTTGGCACCCGTATTACTGATCCTGTACGTAATGAAATCGATCTCAAAGATCCTAAGAATATCACCCAGTCAGTTGACTATGATCCTGTTACCAAACAATATACTGTATCGGAAAAAATAGGTGACCACTATTACCGCAACCCCACTCTCCTCAGCTTCGAAGAATTTAACAGACTACAGGCGCAAAAAAGTGAGCAGGACTACTGGCAAAAGAGAGCCAGCACCCTCGGTTCGCTGAACCAAAAGAATTCAGGCCCCGATCTGTACAAAGGCTCAAAGCTGTTCGACAGGATCTTCGGGGGGAATAAAGTGGATATCCGTCCGCAGGGAAGCCTTGAACTCACCTTCGGATACCAGGGACAGAATATCAAAAACCCTGTCCTGACCGAACAAGCCAGGAAAACCGGTGGTTTCGATTTTGATATGAACATCAATATGAACCTGACGGGTAAGATCGGCGACAAACTGAAAATCACCACTAACTATAATACCCAATCCACGTTTGATTTTGAAAACCAGATCAAACTGGAATATACCGGCTACGACGACGAGATCATTAAGAAGATAGAAGCCGGTAACGTGAGCTTCCCGCTGCGCAGCACCCTCATTTCAGGGGTGCAGTCACTGTTTGGTATCAAAACCCAGATGCAGTTCGGCCGCCTCACGGTTACCTCCGTACTCTCTAACCAGAAATCCCAAAAACAGAATCTCCTCATCAAAGGTGGTACCCAGGTACAGGATTTCTCCATCAGGGCAGACGAGTATGAAGATAACCGACACTTCCTGCTGGGCCAGTTCTTCCGCGATACTTTTAATTATAGCATGAGCAACCTGCCAGTGATCAAATCACTGGCTTACATCAATCGTATCGAAGTATGGGTCACCAATAAAACAGGTGCTACTACCAATACCCGCGACATCGTGGGTTTGATGGACCTTGCGGAATATGCACCTTATAATCAGACGGTTACAGTAACTCCCGGGGCTCACTTGCCAGCAAATGGTACCAACAACCTGTACTCCAATGTGATCTCTGATCCCGCCAGCCGGTATACGGGAACGGTCGTCAGCCGGTTACAATCCATGGGGTTACTGGGGGTGCAGGAATATGAAAAGACCTTTGCCCGAAAACTGGATTCCTCAGAATATACACTGAACCGCCAGCTGGGTTTCATCTCCCTGAACCAACAGTTACAGGCCGATGAAGTACTGGCCGTCGCTTATCAATATACTTACAACGGCCGTGTATTCCAGGTGGGTGAATTCTCACAGGATGTACCGCCAGATCAGAATAACAGTGCGAACCAGAAGATCCTCTTCCTCAAACTCCTGAAAGCCACATCTGCCAGACCGAACCTCCCTATCTGGGACCTGATGATGAAAAACATCTATTCTACAGGTGCTTACCAGATAAACAGGGCGGACTTTAGCCTGGATATCTATTATAAAGATCCAGGTAGTGAAACACGTACACCCAGCGATAAACGGTATTTACCAGATGCAACAGGGGTGTGGGCAGGTGCCCCATTGATCGCTGTACTGAACCTGGATAGATTGAATAACCAGAATGACCCCCAACCTGACGGGGTGTTCGACTATGTAGAAGGGTATACGATCAACTCCAATACCGGACGAGTCATGTTCCCGCAACTGGAACCTTTTGCACAGGGTATCCAGAAAGCCTTTGGTGGTAATGCGGCGCTTGAAAAGCAATATATGTTCAAAGTGCTGTACGACTCCATCAAAGTGGTGGCGCAACAGTTCCCGCAATTGAACCGATACCTGCTGAAGGGTACTTATAAATCCAGTAACTCCTCCGAAATACAGCTGGGAGGCTACAACATCCCCCAGGGTTCCGTAACCGTGACGGCAGGTGGTCAGTTGCTCCGTGAAAACGTCGACTACATCATCGACTATAACCTGGGACGTATCAAAATCGTGAATTCAGGGGTATTGGCTTCCGGACAGGCCATCAACG
>Ga0182005_1000210_pt1 | contig 38708 bp, 31 predicted proteins | sample Sormic07211103_1_FD_123021 | JGI IMG/M metagenome (GOLD analysis project Ga0182005, IMG submission 123021) | Rhizosphere microbial communities from Sorghum bicolor, Mead, Nebraska, USA - 072115-103_1 MetaG | ecosystem: Host-associated > Plants > Roots > Rhizosphere | place: USA: Nebraska...
AAGGGATCGTCTTCCATCACCATGCGGTCGGAAAAGGTGCCGGAGTCGCCTTCGTCGGCGTTGCAGACGATGTATTTCTGGGCAGCCTGCGCGCCCAGCACCGTCTTCCATTTGATGCCGGTCGGGAAAGCCGCGCCGCCGCGGCCGCGCAAGCCCGAGTCCAGCACTTCCTGCACGATGTCGGCGCTTTGCATGGCCAGGGCTTTTTGCAAGCCCAGGTAGCCTTCGTGCGCCAGGTAGTCATCGAGCGACAGCGGATCGGTGATGCCGACCCGGGCGAAAGTCAGGCGCTCCTGCTTCTTCAAATAGGGAATGTCATCGACCAGCCCCAGAGCCAGGCGATGCTGGCCGCCGGCCAGGAAATCCGCATCGAACAGGCCGGCGACATCATCCGGCTCGACCGGCCCGTAGCCGGTGCGGCCGGCAGCGGTTGCCACCTCGACCAGCGGCTCCAGCCAGAACATGCCGCGCGAACCGTTGCGCACCAGCGTGATTTCCTGGCCGCGCCTGGCCGCTTCGGCCACGATCGCTGCGGCAACTTCATTTGCGCCCAAGGCCAGCGCGGTCGAATCGCGCGGCACGTAGATAGTGATGCTCATGCCACACCTCGCTTGGCGCGCACCAGCTTGTTGAATTTATCGTTGCTGACGCGCGCATGCAGGTCGTCGTCGATCAGCATGCTCGGGCCGCAAGCGCACTGGCCCAGGCAATACACCGGCTCCAGCGTGAACTGGCCGTCGCTGCTGGTGCCGTGGAAATCGCAGCCCAGCGCCGCCTTGGCGTGCGCTTCGAGCGCTGCCGAGCCGCGCGCCTGGCAAGCCTCGGCGCGGCAGATCTGCACCAAGTGGCGGCCGGCCGGCTGCTGGCGGAAATGGTGATAAAAACTGATCACGCCATGCACCTCGGCGCGCGAAAGATTAAGCTGCTCGGCGATCAACGGCACCGTCGACGACGGTACGTAGCCAAGCGCATCCTGGATGGCATGCAGGACCGGCAGCATGGCGCCGGGCAAGGCCTGGTATTTCTGGATAATGGATTTGACCTGGTCCAGGTCGACAGACGGGTCCGACGGAACTACTTGAGAACTTGGCTCGATTTGCATCTTCACGACAGTCTCCTACCGGTGTTCGATGTTACAAAAGGTGCGCAGAATGGATGTTCTTGTTATGACTCGATGCACCTTGATCGGCGCACCGCGGTGCGTCCTGAATCTGTACTGCAACTGCTCTTGGCTTCTTGCCTGCTCAACCGCCGGATGGGCATTGCTGCCCATCCGGCCTAACTCAGTTACTTAAACAACACTGCGGATTTCTGCAAGGTGATCGAGATCCCCCAAACCAGCGGAATAATCACCGCCGCCCACGACAACCATAACACCAGCGGGCTGCCGCCGCTGCCAATACGCGCCATGTCTTCGGCTGAAACCGTCACGTCCGGGTTGGCGGAAGCCTGCTCGTGCGCCAGTTTCTTTTCACGGGCCAATTCTTCCGGCGTCATGAAATGCTTTTCAGCAATCGGCTTGATCATCAGGTTGCACAACAGGCCCGCTACCAGGAAGCCGGCCAGGATGTACATCGTGGTGTTGTAGACCGACTCGCGCGGCATGCCCAGCGAGAGCTGGTATTCGCGCATGTAGTTCACCACCACCGGCCCGAGGATGCCCGCGGTCGCCCACGCAGTCAGCAAGCGTCCATGGATCGCGCCCACCATCTGGGTGCCGAACAGGTCAGCCAGGTAGGCCGGCACCGTGGCAAAACCGCCGCCATACATCGACAGGATCAGGCACACCGCGATCACGAACAAGGCCACGCTGCCGGCCGCGCCTGACCAAGGCAAACTCACATACAGCACGAAGCCGAGGACAAAAAACACCACATAAGTCATCTTGCGCCCGATATAGTCCGAGCAGGAAGCCCAGACGAAACGGCCGCCGATGTTGAACAGGCTGATCAGGCCGGTAAAGCCGGCGGCAATCGCTGCAATCGCGCCCTTTTGCTCCAGCGACAATTCAGTGAACTTGGTGCCGACGCCGAGCAGATGGCCGCCGAACACTTCCTGCAGCATAGGCGAGGCCATGCCGATCACGCCGATGCCGGCCGAGACGTTCAGGCACAGCACCAGCCATACCAGCCAGAATTGCGGGATGCCCCACACCTTGCTGACATGCACGTGATGCTGGGTGATCATCGCATTGCCGTTGGTGGCAGGCGGCGTCCAGCCGGCCGGCTTCCAGCCGCTGGGCGGGATCCGGTAGCCGAAAGCGCCAGCCATCATGAACACGAAGTAGATCAGTGCCATGACGACGAAGGTCTGCCAGACGCCGACCGAGACGTCGGAAGCAAAATGCTTCATCAGCTTGTCGGCCAGCGGGCTGCCGATCAGCGCACCGCCGCCGAAACCCATGATCGCCATGCCGGTAGCCATGCCGCGCCGGTCCGGAAACCATTTGATCAGGGTCGACACCGGCGAGATGTAACCCAGCCCAAGGCCGACGCCGCCGATCAGGCCGGAGCCTATCCACATCAGCCAGATCTGGTGATGGTAGACGCCGAATGCCGAAATGAGCAAACCGCCGCACCAGCACAAGGCTGCCACAAAACCCGCTTTGCGCGGACCGACGTGTTCCAGCCAGCCGCCCCAGATCGCTGCCGATGTTCCCAGCAGCACGAAGAACATGGTGTAGATCCAGCCCAGCATCGAAATCTTCCAGTCGCAAGTACTGGCGAATATTTCAGCAAAGAAACTCATATCCTTGGAACAGGCCAGCGACTCCTTGATCCCGATCGCCTTGGACAGCGGCAGCCAGAACACCGAAAAGCCGTAAGCCATGCCGATACACAGATGAATTGCCAACGCCGCAGGCGGTACCAGCCAACGGTTGAAACCGGGACCTGCAATGGTCCGTTCTTTATCTAAAAATCCCACTTTTCCCCCCGGAAATTAAAAAAGCTTATATGTACCATAGGTAATTACTTACATATAGTTTTATACGAAAAATATTTTCTCTAACTACAATTTTACCTATATTAACCTTTGTATATATGAAAAATATCACTGGCAACCAGGCTGCTCAATAGGCTATATTTTGCATAATGTATAAAGTGAAAATCAAGCCGCACTGGGAAATCTCGCGCGACACGGAGCAGCCGCTGGATACCGCTGTGCTGCTGACGCTGCTCACCGCCGTCCAGGAAACCGGCTCCATCGCCAACGCTGCCAAGCAGACCGGCAGTTCGTACCGCCATGCCTGGGGCTTGCTGCGCGACGCCGAACGGATGTTCGGCCACCCCCTGATAGAGACCGGCCGCGGCCGCGGCAGCCGCCTGCTGCCGCTGGCGGAAAAACTGATCTGGGCTGACCGCCGCATCGCGGCGCGCCTGTCGCCGACCCTGGAAACCCTGGCGTCCGAGCTGGAAGGCGAACTGAGCAAGACGGTCAGCGGCCAGCCGCAAGTGATCCGCCTCAACGCCAGCCACGGTTTTGCCGTCGCCGCGCTGCTCAACCAGCTGAATGAACGCCACCTGCCGGTAGACCTGCGCTACCGCAACAGCGCCGATGCAGTGGCCGCGCTGGCGCGGCAAGAATGCGACCTGGCCGGCTTTCATGTGCCCTTGGGAGAATTCGAGGATGCTTCGGTGGCCAGCTACAGCCGCTGGCTGGATAAAAACAAGCACTGCCTGATCCACCTGGCGGTGCGCAACCAGGGCTTGATGGTGGCGCCAGGCAATCCGAAGAATATCGCCGGCTTGCCCGACCTGAGCCGCGCGGGCGTGCTGTTCGTCAACCGCCAGCCGGGTTCCGGCACCCGCATGCTGCTGGAGCTGATGCTGTCCCGGCAAGCGCTGTCGCCGAACGCCATCGAAGGTTTCGAGAGCGCCGAATTCACGCATTCGGCGATTGCCGCCTTTATCGCCAGCGGCATGGCCGACGTCGGCTTCGGCGTACAGACCGCCGCCCACCGCTTCGGCCTGGATTTCATCCCGCTGGTCCGCGAACGCTATTTCTTCGCCATCTCCAGCGCTGCCATGAAAGATCCGTTGATGCGGCAGGTCATCGCCATCCTGCAATCGGCCTCGTTTCGCGAAATAGTCAACCAGCTCAACGGCTACGACGGCAGCGCCACCGGCGAGATCCTGTCGCTGTCGGAGGCATTCGGGAGCCTGCAATAGAATCGCGCCGGCCGCTTCGCAGCCTAGATGCGCCGGCGCGGTCCCGCCTCAGGATGCGGGCTGGAGGATCGCAAGCGCCTGGCGCAGGTAAGCCAGCAGCTCGTCATTGAGCCAGGTGCCCCTGGACAGGCTCGGTTCCTGCGCCATGGCGTTGCGGATTTTCTGCTGGGTCCCAGGATTGTCGCCTGCATAGGAGCGGAACAGCGCCATCCACACTTGCGCCAGCCGCTGCGGTTCCGCATCGCCGGGCGCGGCGCCGCCATCCATCTGCTTGCGCAAGGCGGCGATCAGCGGCGGCCACTCTTTCATGCGCTTGCCGTAGTTGGCGCGCATGAAGGCGAACTCGGCGGGCGACAGGTACTTCTGGTACACCTGCAGCTTGCTCTCGGCGAAGGCCCGCATCACGTAACCGATCATGTCAGGCGAGATCCCGGTCTGTTCCTGCATGCCGGGTTCGTTCTCGTGCATGGCCCTGAGCTTGGCGAACAGGGCCGGATCGACCAGCGTATCCTGCTCCACCATCTCCATCCAGCGCACCGCCAGCGCTTGCGCCTGCTCGCTGCCGGCCGGCGTTGCGTCGGCCATCAAGGCCGCCACCTGCTCCACCAGCGCCGACCACTGCCGCCGCCGGGCCGTATCGGCCTGGTAGAACGGCAGTTGCTTGAGTTCTTCCTGGGTGAAATATTTATCGTACATGTTCATCAGCTCCATCGTTGTCAGCCATTCGGCCAGTTCCGGCTCTTCTCCCGCCATGAACTGCGTGCGCAGGGCGGACAAGCGGTCGCGCAGCCGGACAGACTGCGCGATTTGCTCATCCAGCATGCGGAGCTGCTGTTCGATGACAGAAGCCAGGGACAGCTCCGGCCGGGTCAATAGGGCTCCGATCTCGCCCAGCGATACCCCCAGGCGCCGCAGCGCCTGCACCTGGTGCAGGCGGGCGATATCGCCGCGGTTGTACAGCCGGTAGCCGGCATCGGAACGCGCCGAAGGAGCGAGCAAGCCGATTTCGTCGTAGTAATGCAGGGTCCTGACCGTCAGGCCGCAGCGTTTGGCCAGTTCACCTACTCTCAGCAACATGGTCTTGCTCCTTTTTTCTTCAGCGCCCATTGATTCTGGAACCTCACGTCACGTCAGGGTCAAGCAGCTTATCGCAAAAAAAAACCACACCTGTCATTTCCGCCATGGCATTCGGCGAGGCACGCCTCGCCAGCCGCAGCCGGCCGCAGCTGGCCGGCCGCACCTAGCCGGCCGCACTTATCTGCAATCTATCTATATAAATCATTGTTATTTGCATGGATGAATCTAAAATAGCGGCTTATTCCAGGCAATATTGTTAATATACCAACCTCATGGCTGGAACACTCTACCGACCTTACAGGAGCTACTCAATGAATCGCATTTTCAATCTGGGCCTGTGCGTGCTCGCCCTGTCGCTGGCAGCTTGCGGCAAGCAGGAACCGAAAACCGCGGCGACGCCTGCACCGACCGAGTACCTGGTCGGCGCCGAAGCGACTTTTGCGCCGTTCGAGTACCAGAATGAACAAAAGGAAATCGTCGGCTTCGATGTCGACGTCATGAACGCCATCGCCGACAAGGGCGGTTTCAAGATCAAGTTCGTCAATACGCCGTTTGAAGGCATCTTCAATTTCCTGGCGCAAGGCGACCGCGACCTGCTGGCGTCGGCCATCACGATTACCGACGAGCGCAAGCAGACCGTCGATTTCTCCGAGCCCTACTTTGAAGCCAACCAGCTGATCGTGGTGCCGAAAAACTCGAAGGTCACCAAATTCGCAGACCTCAAGAGCATGAAAGTTGGCGTGCAAAGCGCTACCACCGGCGACGAAATCGTACAAAAGGAACTGGGCAAGAACAATCCCAACATCAAGCGCCTGGAATCGGCGACGCTGGTCATGAAAGAACTGGAAGGCGGCGGCGTTGAAGCCGTGGTGTCGGACAACGGCGTGGTGAAGAACTACATCAAGAACAATCCGTCCGAAGGCTTCCGCTTGATCTCCGACCCGGCCTTCTCCAAAGAGTATTACGGCATTGCGGTCAAGAAGGGCAACGCCGAGCTGCTGGCCAAGGTCAACAAAGGGCTGGCGGCAATCAAGGCTGACGGCACCTACGACAAGATCTACGCCAAGTATTTTGCCGACACCGCTAAATAACCGCCGGGGAAAAACATGAAACAACGATACCTGCCGGCGCTGACCCTGGCTTTGCTGTGTTCGCTGGCTGTGCTGGCGGGATGCGGCAAGAAGGACAGCAATGCCGCGGCGAGCGCCGGCAATGCAGCCACTGAATACGTGGTGGGCGCGGACGGCGCATACGCTCCCTTCGCTTCCGAGAATGAACAAAAGGAACTCGTCGGGTTCGACATCGACATCATGAAAGCCGTGGCCGACAAGGCCGGCCTCAAGATCAGGATCGTCAATACGCCGTTCGACGGCCTGTTCAATGCGCTGTCCCAGGGCGACCGCGACATCCTGATTTCCACCATCACGATCAACGACCAGCGCCGCCAGACCATGGATTTCTCCGAACCCTATTTCGTGGCAAAACAGCTGATCGTGCTGCCGTCGAGTTCGAAGGTGGCCAAGTTCGAAGACCTGAAGACCCTGAAGATCGGCGTCCAGAGCGCCACCACCGCGGATGAGGCGGCGCAGAACCTGGTCGGCAAGAACAGCCCCAGCGTCAAGCGCTTTGAATCCATGCCGCTGGCGTTCCAGGAACTGGAAGGCGGCGGCGTCGACGCCGTGATCGGCGACAACGGCGTGGTCACCAATTTCGTGAAGAACAATCCGGGCAAGAGCTTCCGCATCGTCAACGATCCGGCTTTCCCCAAGGAATACTACGGAATCGCGGTCAAGAAGGGCAACGCCGAACTGCTGGCCAAGCTCAACCACGGCCTGGACCAGATCAAGGCCGACGGTACGCAGGACCGGATCTACAAGAAATATTTCGCCGACGAGAAGTTGTAAATTCGACTGATTTTTACGAGAACCCCATGAAAAAAATGTTAAGCCGCTATCTGCCGCTGTGCGCTCTCAGCCTGGGCCTGCTGGCCGTCGGCGCCTGCGGCAAAAAGGAAGAAACGCCGGCGGCGGCCGCCAGGCAAACCCTGTACGTGGTCGGCGTTGAATCGGCCTACGCGCCGTTTTCCGCCGAAAACGAAAAGAAGGAAGTGGTCGGCTTCGATATCGACCTGATGAAAGCGATCGCAGCCAAGATCGGCATCGAGGTGAAATTCATACCGACGCCGTTCGAAGGCATCTTCAACTTCCTGGCGCAAGGCGACCGCGACCTGCTGATTTCCGCCATCACGATCACCGATGAGCGCAAGCAGACCGTGGATTTCTCCGAACCTTACTTCGAAGCCAGCCAGCTGATCGCGGTCCCGCAAGGCAATACCTCGGTCAAGCAGTTCACTGACCTGAAGACCATGAAGATCGGTGTGCAAAGCGCCACCACCGGCGACGAAGTGGTGCAAAACCTGGTGGGCAAGAACAACCCCAGCATCAAGCGCTTCGACTCGACCACGCTGGCCTTGAAGGAACTGGAAAGCGGCGGCGTCGACGCCGTGGTGGCGGACGATCCGGTGGTCAGGAACTACATTACCAACAATCCGTCCGCCAGCTTCCGCGTGGTGCCCGATGCCGGTTTTCCGAAAGAGTACTATGGCATTGCGGTACGCAAGGGCAATACCGAACTGCTGGCAAAAATCAACCAGGGCCTGGCTGATGTCAAGGCTGACGGCAGCTTCGCGAAAATCAACGAAAAGTACTTCGGCAACGGTAAGCAATAATCCGTGACCCGCCCGCAGACCGGCTATTTTTGGCGGTCTGCGGCAACTACGGTATAATTTTGCGCTAATTTTTATTATCTTATGTTTAACCCGGACCAGCAGCACGCCGGGTTACGCGTCCTCTCAGCCCGTCGCACCGTTTCTTCTCAATAACACTTATGGATTTTCGCTGGAGCATCATACAAGGCTACGCGCCGCTATTCGTCAAGGGCTTCTTCATGACGGTCCAGGTCGCCGTGATCAGTATCATCATCGGCACCATCCTCGGCCTGTTGCTGGGCATGCTGCGTCTGGCGGAAGTCAAGCACGGTCCATGGAAATGGCCGTTCCGCCTGTTGAAATCGCTGGCCAGCTTCTATGTCGCCTTTTTCCGCGGCACGCCGCTGTTCGTGCAGATCCTGCTGATCCACTTTGCAGTGATGCCGGTGCTGATCCACCAGGACAACGGCCTGCTGATCTCCGGCGAGCTGGCGCGCACCATCAAGCAGGATTACGGCGCCTTCATCTCCGGCATCGTGGCCTTGTCGCTGAACGCCGGCGCTTACATTTCAGAGATTTTCCGGGCCGGCATCCAGTCCATCGACCGCGGCCAGTCTTACGCCGCCTCCAGCCTCGGCATGGGCTACAAACTCACCATGCGCTACGTGGTGCTGCCGCAGGCGTTCCGCCGCATGCTGCCGCCGCTCGGCAATGAAGCGATCACCCTGCTCAAGGATTCGTCGCTGGTGTCGGCGATCGGCCTGGCCGAGCTGGCGTATGCCGCCCGGACCGTGGCCGGCGCCTATTCGCGCTACTGGGAGCCGTACATCACGATTTCCGTGGTCTATTTCGCCATGACCATGATACTGGCGACGCTGGTCGGCCGGCTGGAACGGAAGTACGCGGCGCCCCACCATCGTTGATGGCAACCGAGTAGCCCCTTCCGAAAAAACCCTTATTTTTCTCAACGAAAACAAGGGTTTTTTAATAACTAGTCGACTTCCGACAAGCGCCCATCCACGGTCAGCAAGGCGGTACGCAAACGCTTGCCGGCAAACACTCCTTGCGCCGCCTGCCGGTAGCTGCGCAGCTGTGCGGTATAAGCCGCCCGCTCGCTGTCGAGCAGCTTGCGCTTGTAATCCAGGATCCACACTTCGTCCTCGAAGATCACCACGCGGTCGAAGCGCAGCACCGCATTGTCGGCGATGATTTCCATCTCGTTGCGCGCATGCAGGTGCATGGCCGGATTGAAAAACTGTTCCAGGCCAGCTTGTCCCAGGATGGTCTGCGCCTGCTGCCGCACCTGCTTTGCCAGCGCCGGCGGGCACGGCAGCCAGCGCGCAATCGTTGCCGCGTCCGGCAACGCTACCGGCCACAACCCATGCTGGGTCACTCTTTCCAGCAAGCCATGCAAAGCAATGCCTTCAGCGATTGCCTCGTTGTCGAAAGTCGCCTCGACGGCGGTCTCGGCCGGCGGCAATTGCGGCGGATCAAATATTTCCTGCTCAAATTCCTGTACGCCGCCGGCAGCCGCGGCGTGTTCGGCGACGGCATCCAGGCTGGTTTCAGGGACCTGCTCCAGCCGTGCATACCAGCTGTCTTCGGTCACGCCGCCGCTCCTGCCGGCGACGCCGCTGACGATCAGCAGCTGCTTGGCGCGGGTGGTGGCAACGTACAGCAGGTTCCAGTCTTCCTGCGTCTTGAAACCTTCTTCCGCCGCGAACAGCAGATCGCGCGCGGCGCCGCGTTCGGCACTGCTGCCGAACGCGGAAAAATGCAATGGCGCCTCCGCATCCTGCGGCCAGTCGCACAAGATGCCGTAGTCGTCGCGCGCCGGTTTGCTGTGGTTGGCGTCCAGCAGCACCACCACCGGCGCTTCCAGCCCCTTGGCGCTGTGCACCGTCAGGATGCGCACCGCATCGGTGGCGGCGTCGATGCTGGCTTCATCGGGCGCATCGCCGCCGGCGGCGTTTTGCAGGCCGCGCAAGGCATCGATGAATTTCGGCAGGCTGGGATAACGGCCGGCGTCCATGTTCAGCGCCAGCTCGACAAAGGTTTCGATGTTGCCTATCGCCTGGCTGCGCGTCAAAGGCGAAGCCGCCTGGGCATAGCGCGCCAGCAATTGTCCCTGGTGCAAAATCACGTCGAGCAAGTCATGCACCGGCAAGCGCGGCGCCGCCTGCAGCCATTGTTCCAGCAAGGAGGCGGCGCGCTGCAGCGCAGGAGCAGCGTCCGGGCTTGCCGAGGCCGCCCGCAGGCGCGCCCACCAGCCGCGCTCGGCGCGTTGCGCCAGGGCGATCAGGTCGTCGTCGCTGGCGCCGAAGATCGGCGATTTCAATACATGGCCGAGTGCGCGCGCATCGTCCGGCGTGATCAGGAAAGTCAGCAAGGCAACCAGGTCGGAAATTTCCAATGACTCCAGCAAACCGCCGCGCTTGTCCGACATGAACGGTATGCCGGCTTCGCGCAGCGCACTTTCATAAGCGCCCAAATGACTGCGCTTTTTCACCAGCAGCATCACGTCCGACCAGCGCAGCGTGCGGCCGCCGTGTTCCTGGCGCACCGTCAGTTCTCGCCTGGCGCGCCATAAAGCCTGCGCCAGCTGCCTGCCTTCGTCGCGGCGGCGGGCGTCTTCCGATTCTTCGCGCGCGGTGGTCAGCGGATTGCGCAAGCCTTGCGGCGGCTGCTCCGCCTCATCGTCCGCTTGCCGGACCAAAGGCAGGCGCCAAACCGCGCCGCCGGCCTCGCCCAGCGTGGTTTGCGCAGAAAACAGCGGATTGGCGTAGAAGCTGGCGTTCAGCACCTCGACAATCGCAGTGGCGTTGCGCCTGGTCTGGTTGGCTTGCAATACCGCGGCGCCCTGCTCCTGCAGCAGCTTGCGCGCAGCTTCGAACACCCGCGGCTCGGCGCGCCGGAAACGGTAAATCGACTGCTTGGGATCGCCCACCACAAACACGCTGGGCTGGCCGGCGTCTGCGCCATAGGCGTTTAGCCAGGCGCGCACGATGCTCCATTGCAGCGGGTTAGTGTCCTGGAACTCATCCAGCAGGATATGCTTGTAGCGTGTGTCGAGCCGACTTTGCAGGTAAGCCGCGCTTTCCGGGTTGGTCAGCAGGCGGTAGGCTTGCCACTCGAGGTCGGCGAAATCGAACAGCCGCTGTTCTGCCTTGAGCGCCTGGTAGCATTCCAGGTAAGCGTTGCCGACACTGAACAGGTGCTGGTTCAAGCTGAGCACGGTGCGCTCGTGGCTGCGCTTGCGCAACTGCTTGAGGGCTTCTCCGGTCGCATCGAATTGCGCGTCGAAGGCATCGAGGGCATTGCCGCCCAGGCTGTTTTCCAGCGCCTTCAGCAAATCCTTGGCCTTGCCGTTGCTGCGCGGTTTGCCGGCATCGTCAAAGAACTGATGGCACAAGGCGTCGAAATTGACCGCCGCGGCGCCAGCCGTCAGCGCCATTTCAATCGCGGTAGCGCGTTTCTGGTTGGTCGCCGAACCCTGCCCCAGCAGCCAGGCGATCTGCTTGACCTGCGACAGGAGCTTCTGGTCGTCCCACAACGACAGCCGTGCATCGATTTCGGCATCTGCGCCGCACATTGCGCGCAGCCATTCGAGCGGCGCATCCGCTCCCTGCTGGATCACGGCCCACCATTCGGCGCGTTTGTCGATGAAAGCATTCAACAGTTTCCGGGTGCTGAAATCGCCGACCAGCTGGTACAGCGCCAGCAGGTCCTGCCTGGTCTGGCCATGCTCTTCGTCGTTCAACGACTGCATGAAACGCAGGTAAGCGTCCGCCAGCAATTCGCCGGTTTTCTCGGTCAAGGCATAGCCGTGCGGCACGCCGGAAGCCAGCGGCGCAATTTGCAGCAGCCGTGCGAACCAGCTATGGAAGGTGTCGATCGACAGGCTTTGCGGGCTGGCCAGCACGCGCTCATACAGGCCGCGCGCCGCTGGCAGCGTGTGCGCCAGGTCTTGCCGGGCGATGCCGCGTTCCAGCAGCAGGTTGCGTACCTTGTCTTCCGGCTGCAGGGCCAGGTCGTGCAGCAGCTCCAGCAGACGCTCGCGCATTTCCTGTGCCGCCTTGCGGGTAAAGGTGATCGCCAGCAGTTCCGACGGCGCGGCGCCGGCCAGCAACAGCCGCAGCATGCGCGCCACCAGCAGCCAGGTCTTGCCGCTGCCGGCGCAAGCTTCCACCACCACCGAATGCTGCGGATCGCAGGCGGCGTTGGTGAAATCCTGGGCTTCGACGACCGCGCCGTTCAAGCGATAAGCGCTCGGCAGTCCGGCTTGCATCGATTCGCTCATTCCCATGCTCCCTTGCGGCACAAACCGCGTACATCGCAATACTGGCAAACCGACGCCACGCCGTTGGCAGGCAGGCCGACGCCGCGCGCAATCGCTTGCACATTGACCGAAATCTGCGCGGCCAAAGCGCGTTGCGCTTCTTCGTAATCAGGAGCACTCACGTCGCCGACCTTGTCTTTCGTGGTTTCCAGCGCGACATAGTGCGCTGCCGCGACCGGCCGGTCCGACAGCAGGCCGTAGAACGCCAGCTGGTGATCTTCATGGTCTTTCAGTTTTTTATTCAGCACGACCAGGTTGTTGGTCTTGTAATCGAGTACCGCGCGCTCGCCGGCGCCGTTCTCGTCGACCCGGTCGATCCGGCCGTGCAGCGTCAGTTCGCGGTCGGGCAGCGCCATCGTTTTTTCATAAGCCTGTTCGCCGAACACGAAGCGCCAGCCTTGCGCTTCGTGTTCATTGGCCCAGGCGACATAAGCCGCAATGACTTTTTGCCAGCGCGAGTAGTAGCCCAAGGCAGCTGCGTTCTTTGCGATGACGCTGTCGAACAATTTTTTTGAAATATCGGCCAGCAAGGATTCGCGCTGGTCCGGCGGGCATGGCTGGTCGCGCAGGGTTTCGTGGTAAGTCTCCAGGATTTCATGCAGCCAGCCGCCATAGTCGCGTTTTTCCGGCAAGTCGGACAGTTCGTCCAGCGACGCCAGGCCCAGCATGCGCCGGGCAAAGAATTGATACGGACAGGCGATAAAGCTGTTGTAAGCACTGGCCGTCAGGCGGCTCGGCGTCAGCTGCGGCGCCGCCGGCGCCGGCATGGCGGACGGCCTGGCCTGCAGGCTCTGCGATGCAATCGCCGCCCGCCGCTCAGGCAGCGCCGGCGCGGCAGGAACGGCCAGCGCCAAAGTCAGCTGCAGGCGCTCGATCCAGGGGCTGACCGGATTCGGTTCGCCATCCTTGTGCGCCTGCCACGACAGCACTACCCGCGGATTCATCGCCAGCAGCTCGGCCACGTCGCGCAATTGCTGGCGCTGGCGGCTCTCGCGCGTCGCCAGGCCCAGCTCGCGCCGCACGGTATTGGCAAAGAACAGCGTCTCCTGCGGCTGCGAAGGCAAGTGATCGGCATCGGCGCCCACCATCAGCACGGCGTCGAAGGTACGCAAGCGGGCGCCGTTCAGCGGCAGCATCACGACCCGGCGGTCATTGGCGGCGCTGATGAAGCTGGTGTCGTCGAGCTGCAGGCTGACCAGCGCGCGCCACTCCGGAAATGAAAACAGCGCTGCAAAATCATTGCCGGGCGGCGCGATATTCTGCAACAGCTGCAAGATCTGCTGGCCGGCAGAATCCGCGCCGAGCGCCGACGACACGCCCAGCGCATCAAGCGCCGCGGCGGTGGTGGCGATCCAGTCGCGCAGATTCTTGCGGCCGCTGAACAACGCCGCCTGCTGCGCCAGCAAAGCTACCGCTTTTTGTTCCGCCGGCGCCGCGGTCAAGGCATTGATCACCGCGCGCCACTCGCCGAGCACATTGGCGCGCCGCAGCAGCAACTCTATTTTCATCACCAGCGCCGATTTGTTGGCGACGCTGTCCTGCGCATCGTGCAGCAGGTCGCTAGGCGCCTCATTCAGCACAAACGGCGATTTCAGCAGGTCCAGCAAAGCCGTGGTTTCACCGCGCGCGGCGACGACGTCGAACCAGGCTGCAATGGCGGATGCAGCACGCGTGGTAGACAGCTTCCAGCCGGTTTCATCGGCCACGTGGACTTGCGCCCGCTCCAGCAAGGCGCGGATGCGCCGCGCCACGACACGGTCCTGCGCTACGATCGCCAGGCTGGCCTTGCCCTCCTGCAGCCAGTCGATCACCGTCTGCGCGCCTTGCACTGCCTCGTCTTCGACACTGCGCGCCGCGCACAATGCCAGCTCAGGCGGCGGCGCATGATTGCCGGCCGCGATATCCGCAGTTTCTCCATCCGCCGCGGCTGCCACCATTTCCGGCCAGGCCAGCGCATGCATCGGCAAGATTGCGTGGGCACGCCAGTCGAGGGTAATCGTCAGCACTTGCTGGCGCTTGGCATAAGCATCGAGAAAAGCCTGCTCCAGCGGTTCCGGCGCCACCGAGCTGATCCAGGCCAGCGGCTGGCTGGCGTTTTCCGCGACCTGCAGCATTTGCGCAAAGCGCGCCGCGATGGCGTCGTCGGCGTCCAGCTGGCTTTTCCAGATCGACCATACCAGCTGCGTTTCATCCGACAGCAGCTTGCGCGCGTCCGGCGACAGCTGCTCCAGCGCGCTTTGCCAGCGCTGCTCCGGATCGCCCGCTGCCGCACCTGCGTGCAAGGCAGGCAGCAAGGCTTGCGTCAATTCGTCTGATAACGCTAACAGCGTCTGCGCCAGCGGCAACAGGTCTGTGTTGCGGCGCGCCGTGAATAATTTTTTCAGCCAGCCGTGCTGGCGCAATTCGGCATACAGGCGCATCAGCCGCTCGCTGGCAGGCAGCACGTTGGGCAGCGGCGGCAAAGTCGCCAGCCAGCCGGACAAGGTAAAGAATTGCGGCGGCATGAAAGTCCCGCCCAGCTCCGCGTTCATGGCCGCTTTCAGCGGCTGGGCGTGGGCAAAGGTAGGCAGCACCACACGCCATTGGGCGAAATCGCGCTGTCCGTGGTCGCCGCTGGCCTGGCGGCAGGCTGCCAGCAAGGCACGTGCAGCATCCGGCCAGAAGTTGGCAGATGGCACGATTTGGATGGATTCTGATGGCATGTAACTCACTGGAAGCGCGAGAACGGCCGTTTTGCGGCTCTCGCATTTTTGCAACAATTAGCTATCATTTTATGCGAGCCCCTGGAAAAACAAGCCTCAAATAATTACATGGCCCACACTTTTTCATAAAATCGGTTATGATTTAGCGAATATCCCGCCGCAATACCTCTTACCGCACCCACAAAAAACTTGAATTCGCGCACGGCATCCCCACTTATTCAATAGAATAGGGAACGCCGATGGCAGCCACCAAGCAGGAATGGTAAGTCGTCTTGGCACACATTGATTCTTTTTCCCTCACACTGAGGAAACCATGAGCGAACATATTAAACACACTTCCGACGCAGCTTTTGAAGCAGATGTACTCAAATCCGACAAACCGGTCCTGGTCGATTTCTGGGCCGAGTGGTGCGGTCCATGCAAGATGATCGCCCCGATCCTGGAAGAAGTAGCCAAGGAATACGGCGACAAGCTGCAAATCGTCAAGCTGGACGTCGATTCCAACCAGGCAGTGCCTGCCAAGCACGGCATCCGCGGCATCCCGACCTTGATCCTGTTCAAGAACGGCGTCCCTGCGGCACAGAAAGTCGGCGCGCTGGCAAAAGGCCAGTTGACCGCATTCATCGATTCGAATATATAATAAAGAACCGCGGCGATGCGCCCGCATCGCCGCTTGTGTTTTACTAATACACCACGCAGTTCCCTCCCCCACCCAATATTTCCCATCCCGGGACACTCATACCTATGCATTTATCTGAATTAAAGGCGTTACACGTCTCCGCCCTGCTAGAAATGGCAATCGGCCTGGACATCGATAACGCAGCGCGTTTGCGCAAACAAGAACTGATGTTCGCGATCCTGAAAAAGCGCGCGAAATCAGGAGAACAGATTTTTGGCGACGGCGCCCTCGAAGTCCTGCCTGACGGCTTTGGCTTCCTGCGCTCGCCCGACGCCAGCTACATGGCGTCCACCGACGACATTTATATCTCGCCTTCGCAGATCCGCCGCTTCAACCTGCACACCGGCGATTCGATCGAAGGTGAAGTGCGTACGCCGAAAGACGGCGAGCGCTATTTCGCCCTGGTCAAGGTCGACAAGGTCAACGGCGAATCGCCGGAAGCCTCGAAACACCGCATCCTGTTTGAAAACCTGACGCCGCTGCATCCGAACAAGCCATTGCCGCTGGAACGCGACATGCGCGGCGAAGAAAACATCACCGGCCGCATCATCGACATGATCGCACCTATCGGCAAGGGCCAGCGCGGCTTGCTGGTGGCGTCGCCGAAGTCGGGTAAATCGGTCATGCTGCAGCATATTGCGCATGCGATCACCACCAACCATCCCGACACCGTGATGATCGTCCTGCTGATCGACGAACGTCCTGAAGAAGTGACCGAAATGCAGCGCTCGGTGCGCGGCGAAGTGGTGGCATCGACTTTCGATGAACCGGCCACGCGCCACGTGCAGGTCGCTGAGATGGTGCTGGAAAAAGCCAAGCGCCTGGTTGAAATGAAAAAAGACGTGGTGATCCTGCTGGACTCGATCACCCGCCTGGCGCGCGCCTACAACACCGTGATCCCTGCTTCCGGCAAGGTGCTGACCGGCGGTGTCGACGCCAACGCGCTGCAGCGTCCGAAGCGTTTCTTCGGCGCCGCCCGCAACATCGAGGAAGGCGGTTCGCTGACCATCATCGCTACCGCCCTGATCGAAACCGGCAGCCGCATGGATGACGTGATCTACGAAGAATTCAAGGGTACCGGCAACATGGAAGTCCACCTGGAACGCCGCCTCGCCGAGAAGCGCGTGTACCCGTCCATCAACCTGAACAAGTCCGGCACCCGCCGCGAAGAATTGCTGATCAAGCCTGACCAGCTGCAGAAGATCTGGGTGCTGCGCAAGCTGCTGTACAGCATGGATGAAATCGAAGCGATGGAGTTCATCCTCGACAAGATGAAGTCGACCAAGAACAACGCCGAGTTCTTCGACATGATGCGACGCGGCGGCTGATCAGCATCAGCCATCAAGAGAGCCTGGCCCATGCAAATCGGCCGGGCTCTTTTTTTATGTGCAGCTGGCAGCGCCACGGCTGCCGGGCCGCAAATACTGGCATCATGGCGTATTGCCATGTGAAAACTAAAATTTACCGGCAAAAGAAGCGTCAAAACACGCGAAATGCTATGCTTGCGAACCTCCATTTTCGCAACGGCACATCATGGCGACAACTCAATCCAGCCAATCGAAATTCGGCACAGTCCTGCGGGTTACCAGCGGTAACTTCATGGAGATGTTCGATTTTTTCCTGTTCGGCTTCTACGCTACCTATATCTCCAAAACCTTTTTCCCGGCCGGCGACGAATTTGCGTCGCTGATGCTGACCTTCATGACTTTCGGCGCCGGCTTCCTGATGCGTCCCCTGGGCGCCATCATCCTCGGCGCCTATGTCGACCGGGTCGGCCGCCGCAAGGGCCTGATCACCACCCTGGCGCTGATGGCGCTCGGCACCATGCTGATCGCCTTTGTGCCAGGCTATGCCAGCATCGGCTATGCAGCGCCGTTCCTGGTGCTGGTCGGCCGCCTGCTGCAAGGATTCTCGGCTGGCGTCGAACTCGGCGGCGTGTCGGTCTACCTGTCTGAAATGGCGACCACGGGCAACAAGGGCTTTTACGTCAGCTGGCAATCGGCCAGCCAGCAGGTAGCGATCATCGTCGCCGCGGCCCTCGGCTTCGGCTTGCAGGTATGGCTGCAACCGGCGCAAATCGCCGACTGGGGCTGGCGCGTGCCGTTCTTTATCGGCTGCATGATCGTGCCTGTGCTGTTCATGATCCGCCGCTCGCTGCAGGAAACCGAAGAGTTCATGGCGCGCAAGCACAAGCCTGCCGTGCGCGAGATCCTGCGTTCCATGGTCGATAACTGGGGCCTGGTGATCGCCGGCATGATGCTGGTGTCGATGACTACCGTTTCGTTCTACCTGATCACCGTCTACACGCCGACTTTCGGCAAAAGCGTGCTCAAGCTCTCTACCATCGATGCACTGGTGGTGACCTTCTGCGTCGGCATTTCGAATTTCATCTGGCTGCCGGTGATGGGCGCCCTGTCCGACCGCATCGGCCGCAAGCCGCTGCTGCTGGTGTTCACCATCCTCACCATCCTCACCGCCTACCCGGCCCTGTCGTGGCTGGTGGCGGACCCCACCTTCCAGAAAATGCTGATGGTCGAGCTGTGGCTGTCGTTCCTGTACGCCAGCTATAACGGCGCAATGGTAGTGGCCCTGACTGAAGTCATGCCGGTTGAAGTGCGCACCGCCGGCTTTTCCCTGGCTTACAGCCTGGCGACAGCGATTTTCGGCGGCTTCACGCCAGCCATCGCGACCGGGCTGATTGAATACACCGGCGATAAAGGCGCGCCCGGCATGTGGATGACTGCTGCAGCGATATGTGGCTTGTTTGCAACATTGTATTTGTATCGCAAAAGCGGCAATCAAACCCTGGCAGCTGTCAAAAGCTAGGATCGTATTGGGCGGACTCGATGTCCACCCAATACGAAATGACAAAAAGATAATACTGAAAATCCGTCCTGGATTAACCCCAAGGCACTGATTTCATTCATTTTTTCCAATTCACGACCGGATTTATTGTATAATTTGCGGTTTTCCACCCCCGGCAAGTGATCGACAATCGGGTCAAGAAGCAAGACGACCGACGAAGTGATTGATTGGCTACCACTCAATTGAGGCAATTATGAAAGACGGCATTCACCCAAATTACCGCGAAGTCCTGTTCCACGACGTTTCGAACGACTTCAAGTTCATCACCCGTTCGACAATCCAGACTCGCGAAAACATCACTCACGAAGGTAAAGAATATCCTTTGGTGAAGATTGAAGTTTCGTCGGAATCGCATCCGTTCTACACCGGTCAACACAAAATCGTCGACACCGCTGGCCGCGTTGACAAGTTCCGCAAGAAATTCGGCGCAGTCGGTTCCAAGACTTCGATCGCAAATACTTAATTCGTATCGCTCGTTTTAAAAAGGCAGCTACGGCTGCCTTTTTTTGTTTATCAGGCTCGCCGGCGGCATCGCAGGCGGCTCTTTGATAAATCGTAAAGAAGTGTATGTTTTCTTGAGAACATCAGGAACAAAAACTACGCTCAGTAATAGCGCAGTAACCCGCTATCCGGCACAATACCCAGCAATTCAACATTGATCAAACGCCATTGTGATGAAGCCCGTCCGTCTTCCCGCCTCCGCCACTAGCGCACTGCCGCGCTGGGGCCTGTGGGCGCTGGGGTTGCTATACATACTGCCGGGCCTGATCGGGCGCGATCCTTGGAAAAATGAAGACGCTTCCAGCTTCGGCATCGCCTGGACCATGGCCCACGGCGGCCTCTCCGACTGGCTGATGCCGAATATCGTCGGCTTGCCGATGCCCGGCGAAAGTCCGCTGCCTTACTGGATCGGCGCCATCTTCATCAAGCTGTTCGGCTGGCTGCTGGGCGATCCGCTGGCAGGCCGCCTGCCGGCCGTGGGATTCTTCCTGGTCGGCTCGCTGTCGGTCTGGTACGCCACCTACCTGCTGGGACGCCGCGCCGAAGCACAGCCGCTCCGGCTAGCCTTCGGCGGCCAGCCTGAACCGCGCGATTTCGGCCGCACCCTGGCCGACGGCGCCTTCCTGATTTATCTCGGCAGCCTGGGCTTGCTGCTGCAGAGCCACGAACCTACCGCCAAAAGCCTGCAAGTCTCGCTGGTCGCCTTTTCCATCTACGTCGCAGTGCGCCTGTTCGAGGCACGCAGCCTGCGCAGCGCCGCCCTGCTCGGCCTCAACTTCGGCCTGCTGGTCCTGACGCGCGGCTGGCTGCTGCCGCTAGCCATGCTGTGCGGTTTGCTGACGCTGGCGCTGATGCGAGAAAAAGCCATCGCCCGCGACATGCTGCTGGCAACCGTGCCGGTCACGCTGCTGGTTGCCGCGCTCTGGTTCATCGTCAGCTGGGTGCTGCTGCCCGGCGCGCCGGCCCGCTTCGCCATTTGGGAGGCCATCAACCTGCGCCAGCTGAGCTGGCCGACCTGGACTGCCTTATCGTATTACTTTAAATACGGCATCTGGTTCGCGTGGCCGGCATGGCCGTTTGCCGGCTGGGCGGTGTACGCCTGGCGCCAGCAGCGCTCGACCTTGCATATCGCATTGCCGTTGGCGTTTTTCATCAGCCTGACGATCATGCTGCTGCTCAATCCGCATCCGGAAGAAGGCATTCTGCTGCCGCTGCTGCCGCCGCTGGTGATCCTGGCGGCATTCGGTCTGCCGACCATGAAACGCGGCGCCATCAATGCCGTGGACTGGTTCTCGGTGATGACCCTGACCGCCTGCGCAGCATTCATCTGGCTGGCCTGGATCGCCAAGGAAAGCGGCTGGCCGGCGCAGATCGCCAGGAATGTCTACAAGCTGGCGCCCGGCTTCAAACCGGAATTCAACCTGATCGCGCTGGCGATCGCGCTGCTCGGCTCGGTGTTCTGGATCCTGCTGGTGAACTGGCGCCTGTCGCGCCGGCCGGCGGTCCTGTGGCGCGCGGTAGTGCTGTCCTCGGGCGGCGTGATCCTGTGCTGGCTGCTGCTCACCACCTTGTGGCTGCCATGGATCAACTACAGCAAGAGCTATGCTGGCGTAGCCGCTCAGATCGACGAGCACCTGCCGGCCGTCAAGCAGTGTGTGGACACCAATGTCGGTCCGGCGCAGCGCGCATCGTTCGCTTATTTCGGCCAGATTCCATTCGGCGAATACGGCCAGCCGCATTGCGATTTCCTGCTGTACCAGGACAATATTTCGGTCAAGTCGGATGACGCGATCTGGCGTGAATTCAAAGGCAACTGGAAACTGCTGTGGACCGGCCGCCGGCCGTCGGACCGCGATGAACGCTTCCGCCTGTACCAGCGGGTCGGCAACTAGCCCCGCAGCGGGCCGGTTGCGGGAAAATTGATTGGCCCAGCTATTGATCGGGCAGCAGAAACCAGTCATAATAGCGGACGCGTTGCCGAGATGGCGGAATAGGTAGACGCACGGGACTCAAAATCCCGCGCTGGAAACAGCGTGCCGGTTCGATTCCGGCTCTCGGCACCAACAGACATAAGGCTTCCAGAAATGGAGGCCTTTTTGTTTTGCCTCATCAGAATCGGCGGCCAAGTCCGCCATCATGCTGCCGCGCGGCTTGATAAAGCCAGTCGCGTGGCGCCAGGCAAAAAAAATCGGGACACGCAATATACGCATCCCGACATGTTTCCCGCCACGCGCCGAGGTCAGCCCCTGGCGCTAGATAGATCCGCACCGCGGCGGGGTTACTTCTTGCTGGTGGCCTTGGCGTCGCCGAAATTACTGTTATCCAGCATGGTCTGCTGGGCTTCCAGCGTACGGATGCGGGTTTGCAAGCCGCGCAATTCGTTGCGTGCAGCTTGCTGCTTGCTGCTCAGCAGCTGTGCCTGCTGACGCGCCTGATCCTGCTGGACGCTGACGTTCTGCTCTTGCTGCTGCTGCACTACCAGGTCGTTCTGCAAGGCGTTGAGGCGGGTTTCCTGGGCTGCAATCAGCTGCTCGGTGTAGGACTTGTCCGCTTCCAGCTTGATGCGGCGGATATCCACCTCGGCCAGCTTTTCAGTCTGGCCGACGAAGCTCTTGTAGATTTGTTCGGCTTGCACGTCGGACGTGGTTTTCACGACGCGCCAGAAATTCTTTTGCTGGAACAAGGCGACATAATAGGTGCGGCTCTCCGGCTTGAACAGCAGGCTGGAGCCATAGTTACCGTTATAGGTAGTACGCATTTCGCTCACACCCTGGCTCTGCATCAACTGCTGCAGTTCGCTGATGGTGCTGTTGGCGCTGACGGCAGCGGGCTGGGGTGCGGCCGGAGTTGGCGAAGCTGTGGCGGCTGCGGGGCTGGCGGATGACGGTTGCGCCAAGGCGTTGGCCGACAAGCCGGCAATGAGCATCCCCAATCCTAAACCGCGGACTGCATTGCGTACATTTACATTCATCCCCTGATTCCCTTCGCTAACATTAATTTAGTCGATATTAGACAGCATGCGGGCAATTTTATCTGCAATCCTGTTGTTGCTGGGCATTGTTTTTACCCGAACCATTATTGTTGTTGGTTTAACACTCGTCCTTGACAAACTATTCGGCCTCGCCGACCGCTTCCGTATCGGCGATCTGGAATTTGCGCATTTTTTCCCACAGCACTTTACGGCTGATGCCAAGCGCATGCGCGGTATCCTGGCGCCGCCAGCCGTTGGCGTCCAGCACCGAAAGAATCCGGCTGCGCTCGGCCAGGTCCCATTTCTTGCGCACCGCGGTCAGGTCATTGCCTTCATTGACCCGCTCCATGGTGCCGAGCTTGTCGAACACCCGGTCGATGCGGACCCGGTCCCAGACGCCCAGCTGGCGATAGATGATGCCGACCCGCTCCGCCACATTGCGCAGCTCGCGCACGTTGCCGGCAAATTTTGCCGCCGCCACCAGCTCCAGCAGCCAGTCCGGCGGCGGCGGGATCTGCTCGTAGGTCTGCGCCAGCAAGGTATTGAAAATCGCAATCTTGTCGATCCTGCCGCGCTCTTCCAGGTTAGGCACGCGCAGCTCGATCACCGCCAGCCGGTAATACAGGTCGGCGCGAAACATGTCTTGCTGCACCTGTTCGCGCAGGTTGCGGTTGGTCGCCGCCACCAGCCGGAAATCCAGCTTGACCTCGGTTTGCGAGCCGAGCCTGGTGACGGTGCTCTGCTCCAGCACGCGCAGCAGCTTGACCTGCTGGTACAAGGGCAAGTCGCCGATCTCGTCGAGGAACAAGGTGCCGCCGTCGGCCTGTTCAAAATAACCTTTGTGCGCCAGCAGCGCGCCGGTGAACGCGCCTTTGGCATGGCCGAAAAACAGCGACTCGAACAAGCCGTCCGGAATGGCGCCGCAATTGACGGCGACAAACGGGCCGTGGCGGTAACGGCCATGGCGCTGGTGCAAAAGCTGTGCGATACGCTCCTTGCCGACGCCGGTCTCGCCGACGATCAGCACGCTGGATTCGCAATCGGCAAAGGCTTCCGCCTCCGCCACCAGCGCCTGCATGCTTTCAGATTGCGCAATCAGCGGCTGCGGCGCGCGATCGGCGTTGGCGCTGGCGTGCAGCTCGGACGCCAGGCGGAACACCAGCTTGCGCAGCTCGGCGCAGGTGAAGTCAAGCATCAGGATATGCGAGTACTCGACCGGATACACGCGCGGATTGGCGGTGCGCCCTACTTCGGCCACCCAGATCACCGGCATGCCATGCGATTTTTGCCAGGCGTCGGCGGAAAACTCGGCGTGCTCGATCACTGTCACCGAAATCACCGCGAGCGACGGCCGCGACGCCACCTGGTCACGCGTCACCGCCATGCCGTCGGCCCGTATCACCTCGATATCGAAACTCGCCAGGCATTGCGAAATCCGGTCGGCAATATCCGAACTGCCTTCCCATACGTAGATGTCGAGACTTTCTTGCAAAGGTTTGTTTTGCATGGTCAACTCTTTCAGTCACCTTCGCGCAAGGCTGGTTGGATCGTTACTGTCGGTGCGCCGTGACGTGCTAATAAATCGCGGATTTCAACCAGTCGTTCGTGGGTATTAATCACATCGTTTCCATCAATTGATATTTTGTTTTTAATAAACCAGTTTCACATCACCGCAGCTGATTGACGATAAGTTGAGCGTACTCTGCCCAACACCCAGGCCCAGTGACAAGAAAGTCGTATCGAGCAAAGCACCGACAGCTCCCAATACCGGATTCAGCACTGCACCTAAGGTAATAAGCAGCGGATTCAGCAGGCTCAGGAGCCCACCGAAAACAAAAGTTCCCGGCTGGAGAATTCCTCCCAGGATCGCGCCCAAAGAAGAACCGACAAGCTTACTGCTAGGGCCATCAGGAGGCACACCCGCAGGAGGAGGCGGATATAAGGTTGCGTTTGTATCTGGGCTGGTCAGCGATGCATTGATGCCGAGACTGACCAAGGGTAAAACTGCGACCTGGTTCGCGGGCTTGGACACGTCGGGACATGAAAATGGCGCGCCCATGCCAGTCTGTCCATTTGCCAGGCAAACTTCTGCCACACCTGTCGTTATCTTGAATGTCGCGTTTTTCGGTGCAGTACATTGCAGGCTTTGGAGTTGAGCCTGCCCCGGAGCGACATCGATGAAAAGAGGAAGATTGACCAGGCCTAACAAAGCATTCACATTGAGCGCCAGCCGCACTTGCGCCGACGTTGCCGTCGCGCCGACCCCGCCGACTCCCATCTGCGGCGGCTCGATCAGTTTTAATTGCAACCCGACTTGTCCTAACGCACCGAGATCGATATTCGCGCCCAGATCTATCAGGTTATTCTTGTTAGCCACTTGCAAGGTCCCAACATTTATCAGATCCAGCACATTGATTTGCGCACTTAAGGCTGCAATGCCATCTGTAGCGTTGACGTTCAGAATGTCTCCGAGTTTCAGCAGAGTCCCGCCTAATGCCCCAGTGGTCAAATTTGCCAGCTCGGCAATATTTATGTTCGCCATCTGCGCCGGCGACAGAGCCTGGACGGTCGCATTTATCAGCTGCGCCAAGGTTACCTGGGTATTCAATACCTGATCGAGAGTACCTACATTCAAACCCAGATTGTTTATGATTTGCAGCAACGAAACCTGCGATCCAACCAACCCGTTGTAAGTCGCCGCGCTTAAACACACGTTACTGCCCAAGAGGCCGTTGACCAAGGGATTGAGCAACGGGCTGACGCCGCTGCACACGGATAGCAGCCCCGTGCCGAGAGAGAAGGTCGCATAGGGACTACCGCCCGAAGCAATTGCCTGCCCGCTGATAGTGCGTGAGCCCAGACCAAAAAACGCTGGCACGGTTTGCACCACAACCACCTTCACTGCATTCAGCTTGGCTCCTGCAATAGGGGCCGCAAAATAATTTGGCGCCTGCGCCGCATTGGCAACCGGATCCCAGCGGCCACAGGTGACGGTAATGGAATTTGACATCACGTTAGGGGCCGCAGTCGCAAAGCCGTTGGCCTGAGCATTCCCTATGGCAGCCAGCACAGCCGTGTCGGTTGCCGCGCATGTCGTGGGATTGCCGGCTGGAGGCGTAGCGGTCAATTGCAATGCGCCGGCCAATGCCGCCAGGTCAGCGGTTTTTTGCAAGTCGCGTTTCATATAAAACACATATCCGATGTCAATCGACGACGCTAGAATAAATACAATCGATAAAAAAATCGCCACCATCACTATGATGGAACCGCTATGGTGATGTATCCCACGCTGCCGCGCGTCCGCGCCAACGGAATGGCCAACCATTGTGCCGAGAAATGCATTCATGCAGGTCGCTGTTGATTTGGGTTGGTTATCCGTATTGGAATGATTAATTCTACGTATTCTTCGACACTTTGTTTTCAAAAAACTCCGGCAGTGGATGTTTAAAACTATCCATATAACGCGCCCAACTGGCATCGGCCGTCACGCCCAGCATAGGTAAACGCGGACCTGCCACGCGTCCATCGGCTTGCGCCTGCAACAAGGCATGCGTGACGTCGCCGACGCGTATCCTGGCTTCCGGCTCTGTCGATGCCGGTGTCTCTGGCTGCCGGACAGGAGCAGCAGCCTGCGTTGCAGCCGCCGCTGGCTGAATCGCTGTAGGCGCGCTGGCGGTTGCAGAGACTGCTGGGGCTGGCCTGGCGGCAGGATCTTGCAGCAATTTGCCTGTAAGCGGCGACATATTCTGTGCCCATGTACTCGACACTCCCGCGCTCAGCAGCAGTGCCGAACCGACAAACAGCATGTATTGACCGATAGTTCCCTGTGTTTTCATTTGCCGACCTCTTGAGCAAAAATTAAATTGCATGACTTTCAGCCGCCGTTGCCAAACCGGTCCAGCATCGATTGGAACGGCGTCGCCGGCAGCTGCACCGGATTTGTTTTTTTCCCGGCCGTTGCTGCCGAACCGCTCCCGACGAATTTCGTGCCCCCGGCAGAATCCTGCACCGCCACGACTGCCGGCTGCCGCTGTCCGATTTCCGCGGCCAGGCGATATATGGCCGCGCGGCTATCCATGGACAGGTTGGCCTTGTCCATTACGGCACGCGCTCTTTCTGCATCGCCTGAAACCAGCAGCAACAGCGCCAAATTACCTATCATCTTGCGATTGTCAGGCGCCAGTTCTGCTGCTTGCGCCAACGGCACGCGGGCCGCGGCGAAATCTCCGCTGCGCAGCATTGCGTAACCAAGATCGCTCAGCATCACGGGATTGGTCGGCTCACGCTTTACCGCTTCCCGCAGCGATGTGATCGCATTCCCGTAATCGCTGTTCTGTGCCGCCAGCAAGCCCAATCCGTGCCAGGCCGCCCCCGCCTCAGGCGAATTCAGCAACTTGCGATATGCCACTTCCGCTGCAGCTGCCTGGCTGGTTTCGCGCAATGCGTCGGCACGCAAACGCTGGACTTCCGGCGTACTGCCGTTTTGCTGCTCGTAGGCATCGATGTGCGCCAGGGAGGCAAAATACATGCCCTGCTCCTGCATCTGCCGTATCAAACCCAGGTACATGCCCTTGTTATCGGGTGTGGGCGCCTTCTCTTCCGCCTGCTGCCGCAACTGCGCCGCTTCATTCTGTTGCGCATACAACTTGGCGGAATTGCTTGCGCAACCGCCAGCCAACACCGCGACCAATGCAATGGCGAACGGTGAAAACCGGGCCGGGCAAGCAGGCCGCCGTGCCCCGCGGCTACCGGTGTCCGAGCGCATATCGAAAATCTTCATGTATTTGCTCCCATTCTCGACAGAGCCCTGATCACCGCCAGGAACCCAACGCCGCCGGTAATCACCAGCAGTCCCGGCAGCAAGGTCATCACCATGACTCCTGTCATCTTCACTGTCAGTTTTCCAATCTTTTCTCTCATGTCCAGCTTGCGCTGCTCGCGGATCCGTTCGCTAAACTGCTTGAGCGGTTCCTGCACCGCGCCGCCGTGATGTTCCACCTGCACCAGCAGGCGCGAAACCGCGTGCAAATCCTCATTGTCGAACACCGTCGAAAAGCGCCGCATCGATTGTTCCCGGCTGCGTCCTGTGCTGTATTGGCGGCTGGCGATTGACAACTCTTCACCCAACACCGTGAGCACATTTCCGAATTCGTTTTCAATCACATGCAGGCTCTGGTCGACCGACAAACCCACGCCTTGCAATAAGCGCAGCAAGTCAATCAGCAAAGGCAATTCCTCGGCCGCCAGCCGCTGGCGCTTGAGCGCGACGCTCCGCACGATCCATTTCGGCAGCATATGGCCCAGGGCAACGCCAAAAAAAAGAATCAGCAGCAGCGAAAGCCATCCTCCGCGAGGAATCAGAAAAAACCCAAGCAGGGGCAAGCAGACAGTAAGCACTGCCCGCGCCAGAAAAAACAAGGATTTACCACGCATGTCATTGACATTGCATTGATCCAACAGATGGCGGTCCTCTTCCGCCACCAGCTGACGCCCTACCGGCGTATCAAGCCAGCCGGCGCTGACCGCTACCAGCCGGTCGCGCCAGGATGTCGGCTTGGCACTGATATTGGCGCTGGCAGCCGGGCGGTCATGGGATGCGATCTTTTCATCAATTGTGGCCAGATTGCGTTTGAGCCGCCATGCTCTCCCCAACAGCGCTCCTCCCATCAACAACAAGGCTGCGGCCAGCAGCAGGACCGCCAGGATGATCAACGTATATTGTGTCGAATTCACTTTATCCCCGCTTCATATAACGCTTGGCAGCATTACCTGCTACACCGTTTTTGCCAGTCGATACAGGCTGTAGCCGCCGACCACCTCGAGCACGACCGCGCCAACCAGCATTTTTTTCCCGATCGGGTCCTGCCACATGTTTGCAAACATATTATTGTTAAAAATGATCAGGAAAATACCGATAGCGATCGGCAAGATGCCCATGATCCAGGCCGACAAACGAATTTCGGCAGACAGCGAAACCAATTCGTTCTGTGCATGCTCCAGGTCGCGCATGAAAGCTGCCATGCGTTCCAGGACCAGGTCCGAGCGTCCGCCGAAGCGAGTCGACACACCAATCACGGCAGCGACCAGATCCAGTTCCTTGAATCGGTAAATCGCAGCTTGCAAACGCAATGCATGTTCCAGCTCAACGCCGGCCTGCACCTGTCGGTTTGCACGGTCCAGTATCACCCGCAACGCCCCCTCAGTGCTCAAGATACCGGTCTGAAAGGCCGAGCCGATACTGTTGCCTATTGTGACCAGGCGCACCAGCGTATCGAGGAACCCCGGCAATTGCCGCACCATGGTCCGCTGCAATTTGGCTGTCCGCAGCCAGAAATAAAAATAGACCAGTATCGTATATAACAGCAGCGTTCCGATTGCTGACAATGCGCCGCCCAATATCAATGCCAGCAGCGTCAGGCAGATTCCCGGGACCAGCAGCGGGACGTACAGTTTGCCGCTTGGATGCTGGATCCCTGCGCGCAAGAAGAAATGGCGCAAGGCTTCTATCGACACTTGCAGTTGCGGCGCGATCTGGTTCGTATCCTGCTGTTCCTTCTGGACCAGCTGCATTCCTTGCAGCTGCCGGTTCACGAATGCAGCGCTGACATCCTGCCGAGAGCGTTGCTGCGCGCGCTGCCACAGCCAAAGACCGGTACCGGTCAATAGCAGCGCAGCAGCAAGCAGCCAAAGAACGATATGCATGACTAGCGCCTCCCCGGCTGGCCACCTGTCGAACCATGGCCGAGACCACCTGTATTCGGACTGCCGGTGCTTTGCTGGCCAAGCTGGCGCTGGCGCTGCAGTTTGGGTGCATGCGGGAAAATACCCAGCGATATCCAGCGGTCCGCTTCTTCACCATCCGGTCCGATATAGCTTTCATGCCGATACAGTTCCTGCAGGGTGATGATGTTGTCGCCCATGCCGGTGACTTCGGTAATCGAGACGATGCGGCGGCGGCCATTGGAGAGCCGGCCGATCTGCACAATGAAGTCAAGGGCGCCGGCGATTTGCCGCCTGAGGCTGCTTTCACTTCCCTGGAAGCCGGCAAACCCTGCCAGCATTTCGATCCGGTACAAGCATTCGCGCGGCGTATTGGCGTGGATTGTTCCCATCGAGCCGTCATGGCCGGTATTCATGGCTTGCAGCATTTCCAATACTTCGGCGCCGCGCACCTCGCCGACAATAATCCGGTCCGGCCGCATCCGCAGGCTATTGCGGATCAGGTCGCGGATACTGACTGCGCCGCTGCCTTCGAAGCCGCCCAGGCGCGATTCCAGGCGCACCACATGCGGATGGTTGAGCGACAGTTCAGCAGTGTCTTCCACCGTCACCACGCGCTCATTCTCCGGAATGAAAAATGCCAGCGCATTCAACAACGAAGTTTTACCGGAGCTGGTGCCGCCCGAGACCAGGATATTGCAGCGGGCTTTGACCGCATTATCCAGCAGCGAATATATCTCCTCGTTCATGGTGCCGAGATTGAGCAGGTCGGTAGGTTTCAGCGGCTCCTTGCGGAATTTCCGGATCGACACCATTGGCCCATCCACCGACAACGGTTCGATCACCACGTTGAGCCGGCCGCCGTCAGGCAAGCGGGCATCGACCATCGGATTCGATTCATCCAGCCGGCGTCCCAGCGGCGCCAGGATGCGCCTGACGATGCGCAGCAGATGGGCGTTGTCGGTAAAGCGCAGCGTCTCACGCTGCAATACGCCGTGGCGCGAAACAAACACGTCGTTGTAACCGTTGATCAGGATATCTTCGACTGTCATGTCGGCCAGCAGGTCTTCCAGCGGCCCCAGGCCCGCCAGTTCCTTGGTCAGGGCGTCGGCGATCTGCCGTACTTCGGCTTCATTCAAGGGAATGCGCTGCAGGCGGACAAAACCGTCGACGTCCAGGTTGACGAATTGCTGGATAGCGCTGCGCGACCAGCGGCCGAACTCCGCCCCCAGCTCTTCAATCCGCGTCAGCAGATGATCGTAGGCCGCCGTCTTGATATCCTGGAATTCCTGGGTGTTTGTAAACGCTTGATCGTCGTCCGCAAATTCAATCTGGTTACTCACGTTCGTTTCTCCCGTCTTTCATCAGGGGCCGCCTTTTCCTGTCTTTTCCTGGCCAGGCTCTCAGACAGCGGCGTGCATCGTAGCTAAATCGGCTTGTTTATTTTCGCAATAAAATTTTCGGCAGCCAGCGTCCCACTCCATGTTTGTGCGCTGCCGTCTCGTCATGGCTGAGCAAGCCATCGATCAGGCCGTCCACAGCTTTGACGTAAGTATCGTGCGGAGCGACTTCATGCAGCAGCTTGCCGCGGTTGGCGCTGGAGGTCAGCTTCAGCGTACGTTCCGGCAAAGTCGCCAGCAAGGGCAATTTGAAACGCTCGGCAATCTGGCTCGCCGCCATGCCGAAACGGTCGTCGTAACGGTTCACCACCAGGTGGCGCTTGCCGTCGTCGGGATGGCGGCCGTTCAGTTCCTGCAAGGTGCCCGCCAGCGATACCAGGGCGCCGACGCTTTGGTCGGTCACCAGCCATACCTGGTCGGCGGCGCCGGTCAGGTTGGCGATGAATTCATGATTGGTGAAGCCGCCGAGGTCGGCGATCAGTACGTCAAAGTACAGGCGCAGCCGATCCAGCAAAGCCAGTGCATCGTGATGCGACACCGTGCGCATTTCGCTCAGGCTGTGCGGCAGGGAAATCACGGTAACGCCGCCAGGGCTGCGCGGCAGCGCCGTATGCACCAGGGTCTCGTCAAGACGGCGCAGGTTGCGCACCGCTTCGGCGAAATCGAAATTGCCGTTGGCGCTCAGGTACAGCTTGCCGTCCCCGGCCGGCAAGCCCAGGTCGAGCAATGCGACCCGGCTCTCGGTCGAATTCCGCTTGCCGCCGTGGCTGGTATTGCGCAGCTGGATCATGTCCGCCAGGTGCGCTGCCAATGTGCTGGTGCCGATACCCGAACGTACGCCGAGCAGGGTCACCAGCTGGCCGCGCTTGACCGGCGCCGGGGCGCGCGCAGCAGCCTTGGCCAGCACCCGCTGCACCACATCGCGCGCTTCATCCTCGGAAGCGCTGACGTCGATGAAATCGCTAACGCCTGCACGCAAGGCCGCAATCGTCCCTTCGGGAAACGCCATTGAGCCGACCGCCACCAAAGGCAAAGTCGGGATGGTTTTACCCAGGGCGCGCGCCAATTCGGTTGCATGCGCGGTTGTGCCCAGAGAGTCAAGCGACAGGACACCGGCGTGGTCGCTTACTTGCTCGATACCCGAGAAATCCAGCAGCACCAGCAAAGGATTGAGCTCCACTATGCGCGACAGCAATTCTGCTACATCGGCTTTTTCCTGCAATAGCGTGCCCCATTTGCCAAGGGCCGCACCCAGCCATTCTGCTTGCGTGCTGTTGCGCGAACAGAAGACGAAACGGCTAAGCGCCGTCAGTTCATTCAAAGCCTTGTTACGAGCATTCATCATGTGATCCAAGAAATTGGGCGCTTACTTTGAAAATCCCGGCAATTCGTCGCGGCTCGCTCCTCCTAGCAGATAACTTCCCCATGCGGTGCCAGCGGTATTGCGACGTTCCTCGGCTTCGCCAGGCAATGGCAGCGGCACATTTTTTGCTATTGGCTGGACGATGTGTGGAGTGACGATGATCACCAGTTCCTTTTCGTCCTGGCTATAACTCAGGTTACGGAAGAAACTGCCGATGATAGGTAAATCACCCAGCAGGGGAATTTTTTTGACATTGGATAGCGTAGTGCGTGAAACCAGGCCGCCGATGATGAAGCTTTCGCCGTCGCCCAACTCGACCGTCGTATCTGCACGCCGGGTATTAATCGACGGCACGGATACGGTGTCTGTGATGACGACCTTGGTATAGTCGACATCGCTTGCTTCCGGTGCGACCTTGAGAGCGATCCGGCCTTTCGCCAATATGGTCGGCGAAACAGTCAGGCCGATCCCGAAAGGTTTGTAGACGATCGTGGTGGTGCCAAGGCCGCCGGACTGCGGAATAGGCAGTTCGCCGCCGGCCAGGAAACTCGCACTTTGGCCGGAAAGCGCTGTCAGCGATGGCTCCGCCAGCACGCGCGCCATGCCGTTGCCTTCAATCAGGCGCAAGTTGCTGCTCAAGCTGTAACTGCCTCGGCTGAATTTGGTCAACAAACCGAATGCTGACGATGCCGAGGTTAGCCCGCCGTTGGAAGCGAGATTGCTGCCCAGGTTAAAACTGAAATTGCCGCGGTTCACCAGCAGCCCGAAATCGAAACCGACTTCCTTCAATACCGATTTGCTGAATTCGACGATCTTGACATCGATCTGCACCACGTTGCCGCTATCGATGGTCGAGATATCCAGCACCTTACCCTTGCCTGCCGCGTCCGCAGCGGCAGCGCTGCTTTTTATATGGTCCAGAAGCGACGGCGCCTGTCCGCTGATCACGCCGGCAGCGCCACGCACCTTCACGTCGGCTCCGCCTTGCCCGGCCACAGCCGCCTGCAGGTCGCCTTGTACCGTCACCCTCCATGTATTGGCCGACATGCCCTTGGCCCATGCCGTCACGGTGGTGACGCCGGCCTTTTTCCCGACCAGGATCACGCTGCCGTTTTTGCCGCCGGAGCCACGCACCATCAATACATCTGCCACTTCCGGATCGGCTACCGCAATGCGTTCCAGCGTACCTGCAACCGGCAGGTTTTGCTGTTCGTGCGTGGCGAGCGTGATATCCGCAGTAGCAGCCATGGAAATGACTGGGATTGCACTCGCGCTTAACAGCAATGGCAGGGCTAGTTCGTGAATTTTCATGAGTTGCGGTCAATCCTGTTATTGATATAAGCCCGTCATTGAAAAACTTCTCGCGTCAGAAAGCTACCGACTCCCGCTGGGTGCCACGGATGACCTCAACTGTGCCGGGAATATTGGCGCCGCGTGTTCCCCCGGTTCGTGGCGCGGCGGCCGCCTTATAGCTCGCCGGCGATCTGGAATCGCCAGCCAGTCCGTTCATTTCGATACCGGCAAATGCCCGGTTGTCCGGTAGCTTCAACGCGTCTTGCTGATCGCGTGTGAGCTCTCGTTTGCCTGCCAGCACGGTGGCTGGGGACGGAAACAGCGCCAGATCCGGAATTGCTTCGTCGCTAGGGTTACGCAGCGCCAGCATCAGTTTGCCATTCTGGGTTGCCAGCAGCAGGCGATTGACATCTGCGACCGGCGTCGCCAACACTGCGGTCCGGGCAACTGGCTGAGCCTGCGCCTGTGCCGGCTGGCTTGTCTGCGGCGCCTGCTGAGGCGGCGTCGCTCCGCCGCTGCCGCCAGCGGTACCGATCACCGCAGCCCCGTATGACAGCACATGCAGGCGCGACATCAATAAGCGCGATTGCGTCTTTTCGCTATCCTGGCCTTGCTTGAGCGTGAAAAATACATCGACATAATCACCCGCCTGAACACGGTTGCCGGCGCCGACAATCTCATCGACCGGAATTGCCACAGCCCGCTCGCCGTCAGCCAGCTTCACTGCCAGGCCGCTGGCCAGGCCGCTTTCGGTAATCGGCGTACCGGCGCCGATGTCAATCAAAGGAACCTTGCCAACCACCGAACTGGCCTGGCTGTACGCACCGGCCGGATTGATCGGAAGGGCCACCAGGCTGATATCGTCGGTACCGATTGCTTTGCCCGCAACCAGCGCCCGTGCCGCCACTACAACCTCATACTGGCTGGCATTCTTGGCGATTGGCGCAGGCGCCGCGGAAATCGTCGGCGGCGGACGGCTGCCTAGCCACCAAGCTACAAACGCCAAACCGAGAGCAGCCACTACCAATATTGCTGCAACAATTTTTGTAAGGTTATTCATAGGGTGTCGTCGATGCCTATCCGAACAGAGAGAAGTTCAAAATGCTTCCATGCCACATCACATTTACGTCAACGAGAACAGCAAGCCATTCACTCAGTGACGCGATACCTACAATGTAGGGGCAGTAAATAAATAATCCTTGTCAACGGCTTTCTCAATTAATTTGCACCGTGGCAGAGCTCGCCAACGTGGCGGGTATCGCAACATTCATGAGTGGTCCTAGCAGCAGCGGCACCAAAGGCTGAGTGCTATATGGATATGAGACTTTGACCGTGATGCATTGCGCGCTGGTGCCCGCAGGGAATGCACACACGACGGGGCCGGTCGGCACGCAGGTGGCAATCGGATCGCCATTGCCATTGCTACCTAGCCATTTAACAAGTTGAGTCGCGGTGTTGCAGGCAATCGTGCCGCGATCCGCAGTGGTGTAGCGCAGCGCAGCGCGCGCGCCTTCTTCCGCTGCCAGCGCCAAAGATTGCTGGGCCAGGAAAATCAGTACATAGGTAATGATTCCGTACAGCAGTACAAAAAGCACTGGAAAAACCAAAGCAAATTCTATGGCTGCAACACCGCACTGACCGGTGTGTCGTACTCCCGATGCCCTCCCGGGACGGGCCGTATCTTTATATTTGTAATACATCCCTGCTCCCGATCTTTACTGCTGATACGATCAGTGCATCGCCAACACCTGTCATGCCGGCATGCATGATGCAAACAAGAACTCAGGTAAACCCTGGCACTATCCCAGCGCCATGCCCCCCTATCCAAGCCCCGGCTAATGCCAAGTACGCTGCATAAGGAATTCCCACACGTTTGCCGCGTTTTTCCAGTAGTCGCTGGCACAATGGCCAGCGCATCACGCGCATCGCAATCAACTGCATGCGAGGCACCATTCCCGAACGCGAGGCGTACATCATTGCTGCGTGGGCTCCTGCAATCAAAGAAGCAATCAGGAAGGCTGGCAACAACGCTCCTGGTCCAAGCAGGAAACCAAGCACGGCAAAAAATTTGACATCACCTGCCGCCATCGCCCGCAATGCATACAAAGGCAAGAAAAACGCCAATCCGACCGCGAAACCAGATAACGCATTCAACCAGCCGATACCGTTCAAGCCTTTACCCAGCCACAAAAAAAATCCCAGCTGTACCGCAATCGCGATCAACAAGAATTTGTTAGGAACGCGGCGAAATAAACAGTCGTATGAAAAAATGGCAGCGCAAAACAGCAAAAATAGTGGCAACAAACTTAAATCGGGCATTTGTTTTTTCTATCCAATTAGCAGCGACGGCTAATTGGACAGTCCATGGTGTTTTGTCCGGCTGGAATTAAGTGCCAATTGGTAATCTACCGGCTATGTTGTTGAACAACCGCGATAGATCGGTGCCCAGGAGAGTAACCGCGACAATGATCGCTACTGCGACCAATCCTGCAATCAGGCCATATTCGATTGCAGTAACCCCATCTTCATCCCGAAGAAATTTCATTAATTTGGCGTTCATTGTGATCTCCTGAAAAAGCACATACCTAATTAAAGCAGCAGCCTATTACGCAACATATCGACGGTCGAACAACTCCACATTCAGCCGTGAATAAAGCCCCCCTGAATCCAGACTACGCGGTATCAGCATAGCCTCGATTAAAAATTACCTCAAGATAAATTTTTCCTTTAAGAAATATATTCTTAGAGCAATTCCTCTAGTCGGTTCTTCATAGGGAAAACAAGGTTTTGGCTTGAAATAGCATTTTGCATTATGAAAAAAATAGTTACACCAAAGCAAGCAATAATTACTTTTTGGCAAGCTAAAATTCCAATTGTCGGCATGCCATTTTTACAATCTTGTTCATCATAAAAATGCAGATTAGTCCTACCACTTTTGCACACGACCGCACACCATGGATCGGTGCGCAGAACCACGGTTTTTAGCGACAGATGCGCGATACTTCCTTAACGTTGGGGTCGGCACGAACATGGACAGCAAATCGTTCCAAGCCGAAAAAAAAGCGGCGGTGGTATGCGGCCCGAGATTCAATCGAGCCGAGGCGTGGTGAAATTTAATCCAGCTGATACGAATAGCTCGCATTCACACGTGGCGATCTCGAGCTGGAATTGACAGGAACATCCGCCACCGGCTGTGCCAGCGACAGGTCTAGGGTGTAATAACGGCCGTCCGAAAAACGTACCCCCAGCGCAACAGAACCCAAAGTATCGTGGATCAAAGGACCCGCATTCGAATAAACTCGGGAGTGATCCACCAGGAAATATGGCTGCACCGACTTCAGGTAGGTGTAGCTCATGGGGAACCGGCGATTGATTTCAGCTGATATGCCCCAACCCTTGTCGCCTGCCAGTTCGCCGGCCGGATACGCGAGGCCGAACAGCTTGCCGCCGAAGCCGATCTGCTCGGAGGTCGGCAGGATATTGCTGCTGTATTGCGTGCCGACCGCCACTGCGACGCCGAAGCCCCCTGGCAGCTGGTTCGATTGCGCTGCCTGCACCGTGACCCTGGTAAAGCCCAGGTCGACGTTGCTGTTCTCGCGCTTGGCGCCGAGCGCGTCCACGCCTTTATATACGCCGACATTCAACTGGCGCGTCTGCTGCAGTTTGTCCGGACTGGTCTTGACATCGGTCCAGGCTACCTCGGCACTCAATACCCGCACCTGCGAACTAAGCTGAATCGACATCGGCGTGACCGGCACCGAACGGGTATACACCTGGGTATTTTCAGCGGCATAAGCACCACCGGTGACAGTCAGGTTATGCGTGTTATCGAGGATTACCGGATAACTGAGCGAGCCGCCGGTGCGTACGGTTTTGGTTTGGTAGCGGGCCTGGAACTGGATGCTTTCCAGCGCCGAATTTTCCGGCTTGGCGCGATAGTCTGACCAGTTCAGCCTGGCCAGCAAGCCATCGGTGCCGATCGGCTGGACATAATTGATCGCATAATATTTTTCATCCTGCGGCCCGCTCGGCTGCAATGTACTGACGGTCACCTGCTCGCCCAGCGGCGTCAAGCCATTGGCGCTGGCTGTCAGCAAACCGCGGATGCCAGGCTGCCGGTAATCGGCCCCAACGCCGACGGTAACAGGTCGCCGCATCACCGTCAGCACCATATCGGCGGCGCCATCGGTCGTGGTGGGCGGCGCCACGTTGGCGACAATCTTGACGCCCGGCTGCAAACTGAGAATGCCGGCCACCCGTTCAAAAGTGGCGCGCCGCAGCGGCCGTTCCTGCTGCAGCTGTTCGGCAACCCGCTTCAGGCGCTCTTCGCTGCCGCCGGGATTGCCTTCGACCTTGACATTCTTGACGTAGCCCTCGACCACCGTGACCACCACCACGTTGCCCTCGAAACTCTGGGCCGGGATGAAGGCGAAGGAAAGCGGATAACCCTGGTCCTGGTACATCTGCGTGACCTTGTTGGCGGCAGCCAGCAATTCGGCGACGGTGGTATCACGGTTGGCCAGCGGCGCGAACAGCGCAGCCACCTGTTCAAACGGCAGCGTCTTGACGCCGGCAATCTGGAAACGCGACGGCGTCAGATGGCTGGCCAGCAGATTTTGCAACGCAGGATCGACTGCCTGGGTCTGGATATTGATGGTCACAGGCGCGGTTGGCGGCGCCTCTGCCTTGGGCAAGGCATCGATCGGGTTGCCTTGCACCGGGCTGCGCGCATCGGCGTGTGCCGGCAATGGATACGACGTGGTGAGCCAACAAGCGCCGCTGGCCATGATTACCGCGGCGCGGCGGTAGCACTTCGATTTGGATAATTGCATGCGGCTACGGCTCTCGTTCGTTATCGACGGCAAAACCTGTCTATTCATCGGGACCTGAAGTCACTGTTAAATTACGGCAATAATTCATCCTGTGCAACTATTTTGTTGTTGCGTACGTTGCCATTTCGCCTCTGTATAGCCAGGCTGTTTTTCCGCATGATCCAAAAAAAAGCCTTGGTAAAAACCAAGGCATTTTGCAAACCATCGCTACTGCTTATTTTTTGGTTAAACCACCCAGCAAGCCGCTCAGCAGCCCTGAGGTTTGGCCGCTGCCTGTGGTGCTGGCAGCACCGGAGGACACTGTAGTGGTCAAGCCGGCGACCAGGTTGGTCACTGGCGCCAGCAGGTTGCCAGTGCCGCCGCCGGTGCCGGCCACGCCGCTCACGCTGCCCAGCAGGCCGGTTACCGGAGCCAAGGGATTGCTGCTGCCGCCGGCGCCGCTCACAGCGCCGGTCAAGCTTCCCAACAGGCCGGTGACAGGCGCGAGAGGCCCGCTACCGCCGGCTGCGCCGCCCAGGCCGCCGGTCAGGCTGCCAGTCAGGCCGTTGACCACGCCGACCACTGGAGCCAATGGCCCGGCAATGGCGCCGATCAGCGCATTGTCAGCCGGCTGCAAGACGCCGCCGGTCTGGTTGCCCAGCAACGGCTGGCCGGTGGTGGTTATGCCGTTGACACCAAGGCTGCCCACCAGGTTGCCGGCGTTGTTCACGACCGGGCCGACATTGCTGACGACAGGCACGCCCGAGTTGGTCAAACCGCTGCCGACGCTGGCGACAGTGCCGCCCACCACGCCGAGCAGCAGATTGGCCGGCTGGTTCAGCGCAGTCGCGTTACCCGCGGTCTGGAGCAAGGTCGACGCAGTGTTGGTCAATGGCATGATCGCGGTACTCGCCGCTTGCGTGACTTGCTGCACCGGGCCGGTGGTCAATGCGGTAGTCAGCGTTGGCGCTACGGTGCCGGAAATGGTGTTGCCGATGGTGCTGACCAGGCCGCACACCGGTGCTGTCACAGGTGCAAGCGCGCTAAGCGGGCCGCTGCTGCCGAGACTGGTGACTACCTGGCCGGCGCTGTTAACAGTAGCACCGTCCTG
>Ga0182005_1000212_pt1 | contig 38424 bp, 38 predicted proteins | sample Sormic07211103_1_FD_123021 | JGI IMG/M metagenome (GOLD analysis project Ga0182005, IMG submission 123021) | Rhizosphere microbial communities from Sorghum bicolor, Mead, Nebraska, USA - 072115-103_1 MetaG | ecosystem: Host-associated > Plants > Roots > Rhizosphere | place: USA: Nebraska...
ACCTAAACTCATTGCCCTCACTCCTTACATGCCCTAATCCCGGCCATGGTAGATGATATCCAATTACTTTCGTTTGTGAATCAGCTAATGCTTTCATCACCCGTCTCCTTGTATTTGCTGCTAATGCTATATCTGTATCGCCATTAAATCCCCACTCAGGATGCGGAAACAATAATACATCAGAATGCACTAAATCTGCTATATGTACCAATTTCTCATTACCAGAAAATATATGTGTCAGGGAATGTCCCGGCGTATGTCCAGCGGCTATTTCCATACGTATACATCCCAGCAGCACTGTATTGTTTTCGAATAGTTGTAATTGTGGCTGAAGAATTTTTAAAGTCTTTTGTGTAGCAGCAGTGAACTTTGTCAGTAATTCCTTGTCCTGGAATTTTGATTTTGAAAAATCCTGTTTGGCGGCAGTCCAGAATTCATGTTCTATTCTGGAGATATGAATCTTTGCATTTTGAAATACTGGTTGATCATTTGTATTGAGCAGGCCACCGACATGATCGGGATGGGCATGAGAGATGATGATATTGGTGATGTTAGCAGGACTAATACCGGCATCTGCCATTGATTGTAATAACCATCCGGAGGAAGGACCAAATCCTCCACCAGTACCGGTGTCGATTAGTATATATTCATTTTCCTTTTTTATCAGTAACATATTCATTCCTAAATCAACGGCATCTGTAGGGCGGAAACTTTTTTGTAACAGCGCTGTCTCCGCCTTTTCACTGCCATTGGGAAATGCGGCCTGTACAGGGGCCAGGTTTATATGCCCATCTGTTAATACCAGCATCTCCAACTCACCTATTTTAAACTGATGAAAAGGCCTTTTGGCAAAATAAGGTAATGCCGATAATTTCCTCAAAGGAAAAGCTACCCCTGCTCCCAATAAGGCCAGGCTTTTTAATATTGTTCTGCGGTCCATGTGCTTAATTTGGTTCAAAAGTATCGGTATGGTACCTTTATAACAAGTAGGTACTTTTAAGTAGGCTACGCACTAAAAGGATACTATCGTTGGAAATCAGTAAAATAGCACTAACGTGAAAAAGAAAATTAATGATACGCAGGAGCCAATGTGTGCGGTGGATTATGCCTTTAGAAGAGTAGGAGGGAAATATAAAGGACGGATTATTTATTACCTGAAACGGTTTACTGTAATGCGATATGGAGAGTTGCGGAGAGGAATCGTGGATATCACCCCCAAGATGTTAACGCAGACTTTGCGGGAGTTGGAGGAAGATGGATTGATCAATAGGAAAGTATATCATGAAGTGCCGCCAAGGGTAGAGTATTCACTCACGGAAGTAGGGGAAGAACTGATTCCGTTTATTGAATACCTGAGAATGTGGGGAGAGAAGAGGATGGAGGTTGAGAATATTCCTATTATACAGCAAGGGTATTGCCTCACGAAATAAAAAGAGAGGGCTGTTTTTTCAGGACGGCCCCTTTTTATTTAATCTGATTTTTACCAGACGAAAGACAGTACATAATCATTATCTGTCTTTGCTGCTGCTATAAACTCTTTCAGATCTGCAAACTCCCGTGCCAGGTGTTCCCTTGTAAAGGCCCTGTCTGGCTCGCCATCCTCAATCCATACATTATAAGGGTATACCCCATTTTCATTCAATTCCTGCGCATTATAGAGGTCGTGAAACTGCTGTAAGGATATATTGCTTAGAAAGGCATGCATATCTGCTACCCCCTCTGTGTCATTGTAATAAATAGCGGTGCTTTCAAGATCGAGGTCATCTGACAGCGTTTCCATGGTATCGGTATCAACCTCTTTGCTGATATACGTCTCAGGGTAAAAGATCTGCTCTAACAGCGAGATGGTCTCCTCATCCTGTTCCTTGGATAAAATGAATTTCAGTCCTTCGAAGGTCTGCGGAAAGACAAGGTTTTCTTTAGAGATGTTCAGGATCACAGTTGCTTCCGGATTAGCTTTCATCACTTCAAAATCCTCCTGAGAAACACGGTATAAAGTTATACTCTGACTCATTCTTCAAAATTTTGGGTAGCAAAACTACGTAAAATTTTATTGATACATAAGAGATTACGTAATTATTACCCCTGCCTTATTTTATCTTTTCCGGCCCCTGTTGCCTGTATTTTTTCCAGTACCGGATGGTTTGTTACCACGGGAAGGAGCTGGTTTTGACCCGGTCGTGGTCTTTTTGCCTGTGCCCGGCTTACCCGAGGGTTTGTCTTTGCCTGTTGAACGATCTGGTGTATGGTCCTTCCTGTCTTTATTCCGGGATCTGTCCTCATTCTTTGGGGCCTTATCCGCCTTTTTATCGGTCTTCTTATCGCTCCACCACGCATTTCCGGTTGGCTTTTTCTTTTCCCAGAACCGCTCTGGCGATTTACCTTCCTTTTCCTTATCCTTTCCTTTTCCTGCAGGTTCCCCGGCTTTTACTTCCAGGGCCGGAGCTTCCGCCTTCTTCCGTTTTGCTGCTTTCCCTTCATGGCTCACCTTGCTGGAATCAGAGATGCTTTCCTTTATTGCTGCCAGTTCCGACTCTGTCAGGTGACGCCATTTCCCCAGCGCCAGTTTGTCCAGCTTCACATTCATAATACGTACCCGTTGTAAGCCTGTCACATTATATCCCAGGTATTCACACATACGACGAATCTGCCTGTTCAACCCCTGGGTCAGGGTAATACGGAAGGACTGCCTCCCTACCATTTGCACTTTGCAAGGTAAGGTAACCGTATCCAGAATGGGTACGCCCTGCGACATTTTTTGCAAAAAGGCGGTATCAATGGCCTTATCCACCCTTACCACGTATTCCTTTTCGTGGTGATTATCTGCCCGCAGGATCTTATTGATGATATCGCCATCATTGGTCAGGAATATCAGGCCTTCGGAGTCTTTGTCAAGTCGGCCGATAGGGAAGATCCTTTTGGGGTAGTCGACAAAGCTGATAATGTTATCCTTGATGTGTAATTCGGTCGTAGTCGTGATGCCTGCGGGCTTGTTGAGCGCCAGGTACACACATTTATCTTTTTTGGCAGCTGTGATGAGGCTACCATCCACTTCAACAGTGTCCCCGGGCTTGTAGCGGTTACCCAATGCCGCCGGCCGGTCATTCAATAATACACGGCCCTGGGTGATGAGATTGTCTGCTTCCCGACGGGAACAATACCCGGTATCACTGATAAATTTGTTTAAACTGATTGATTGGTCCAATGTTGTAATTTGCTTTTTAAGTGGATTCCGGATGCAAAAGTCGGAAATTGAGCCGAAAAAATGCACCCTAACCCCTTAATCCAAATAAAAACCTGGTGACACGGAACTTTTTGATCACCCAATAGAAGGGAATTGAGAGCAACGCAGTCAGTAATACAATCAGAATAAACTGAAGGATACCACTCGCCGTATACTTTATGATGTAATAGCCTCCAATGACGATAATCGTCTGATGAATGATGTAAACGGGCAATACACTTTTGTTCAATTCTGGCAATAAGTAGTGACTGACATTGCACCTGCGGGAAAACAGGTTTACAAAATAGAGCGGCCAGCTAAAGGCTGAAATCCCCAGTAGTATGGATACGATGCTATGATTAATGGAATAGTTGGGGTGAAAGGCTGCCTCTTTTAATGACGGTACCAGCAAGCAGCCTATCAGTAACACCGAGCTGACTATACCCGCAATTAATAACCGCCCACTATTTTTATGCAATACAGGCAGCGCGACCGGATGTTCCTGCATAAACACAAACCCATATAAGAACAACAGTGCGTAAGTGATAAAATCCGCCACACTGGTGTATTCAGGGAATATGGGTTTTAGCAGAATGAATGTAAGCAGGACAGGCAGTGCGAACAGCATGAGTAATGAAGGTCTTTGTGCAAGCACTTTTAAAGGCCGGGATAGATTCATCCCATTGTATACAGGGTATAATATAACCGTCATGATGAATAATGAAGGCAGGTACCACAGGTGGATACCCAGCTCAAGTAACCATTGAAAGAGATCAAATTTATAGGGCCGGGAGGCGATAAATTGAGGGTAATGAACTATGAAGTCGCAAAATAAAAGATCGGGCTGCTTTTGGAGCTTTTGATAGTAATACTGGCAGGGTATGACCACGATGATCCCAAATAAAAAAGGGACGATCAGCCTTTGAAACCTGTCTGTAAAGAACTTCCTCCCGCGCGACCTCAATGCCAGGAAAGTTCCTACTCCCGACACAAAGAAGATAAGGTACAATCGCCAGGTGTGAAAGAAGACAGTCAGCACATCTGCCACTGCCGTCCTGTAGGGGCTCTTGATCAGCCAGTGAAAGTTATTGAACGGTTGCCAGGAATGAAAGAGGATTAACAAGGCAAATGCAGAGATGCGAAGCCAGTCTAAATAATGGATTCTCTCTTTTGGGAGCATAGGTGGATGTTTGCATTAAATTTAACGATTGTATGGTACTTCCGTCGCTTATACTCACTGGAATACCCAAATCTTCCCTTTTGGACACAACATTGCAACTTTGGGCTACATCGGTTTGCTGCTGGCAAACGAATTTTACATTATCAATTAAATTTTATGAAATTACGCAATTCGATTTTTTTAATTACTCCGTAAACGAAGCATTGTTTCTTTCTGAAAGTGAAGAAGCAATGCTGAATGGAATTGTGCAGTATATTCAACAGGAGTATAGTTTCAATATTGATAAATTTAGTCAGGATGTAGTAATTGCGCAATTAGAATTGCTACTGACTTATGCAAGGCGGTTTTATGAACGGCAATTCATCACAAGAAAAATAACCAATCATAAAGTATTAGAAAGATTAGAGGAGTTGTTAAATGATTATTTTAAGCAGGAGAATGGTATTCCAGCAGTACAGTATGTGGCGGAACAATTGAATATCTCTACCAGGTACCTGAGTAGTCTCGTAAAACAACTTACCGGACAGACCACACAACAGCATATTCAAAATAAAATAATAGAGAAAGCCAAAGAGAAACTATCTACAACTGATTTATCCGTGAGTGAAATTGCTTTTCACCTGGGGTTTGAACATTCCCAGTCATTTAATAAGCTCTTTAAAAAGAAAACCAATCTTTCCCCGTTGGAATTCAGGAAATCATTTAATTGATGTTTGGGAAAATGCAGCAAGGATTATTCCAGGGCTTAGGATGGCCTTTTCCTACCCGATCGTGATTAAACCAGCTTAGCGCTGGTTTATTTATTCTACCCCTTTTACATTCATTCGCAACGTATATACCGACTCCGAAGCCGTAATGAACAATGTCTTCCTATCCTTACCCCCAAAACAAACATTTCCCGTCCAGTGAGGCGATACGTAAATATTCCCTATCTTTTTACCATTCCGGTCAAACACCGTCACACCGTTTCCTGTAATATACAGGTTCCCTTCACTATCCAGCGTCATGCCATCAGAGCCCATTGGTGCAAACTCCTGCCGGTTCGTCAATGTGCCATCAGCATTGGTCTCGTAGCGATAAGTTTTACCCGCCTCTATATCGGCCACATAGAGATATTTACCATCTGGCGTACCGACAATTCCGTTGGGTTTTACAATTTTATCATCGACAATAACCGGTTTGCTTTTCCCTTTTGGTAGATAATATACTTTCTGTCCGGCGATGTCAGGTTGCTTACGCTCCCAGTATTCCCGCTGGTAATAAGGATCGGTGAAGTAGATACCACCCTTTGCATCAATCCATAAATCATTAGGCCCATTCAGGCGTTTGCCTTCATACAGCCCGAGGAGTACCGTTACTTTTCGCGCAGGACTAATAGACCACAATTCATCTTTCTCATCCGCACAGGCGATGAGATTGCCTTGTTTATCGAAATAAAGACCGTTTGCACGACCGGTCTTATCCATGTACAACGTGAGCTTCCCTTTTGTATCATAACGCCAGATCTTATCATTTGGCTGATCCGTAAAGTAAATATCTCCCTTCTTATTGACTGCAGGACCTTCGGAAAAAGCGAACTTAGCTGGCAGCTGAATGAGCTGAGCACCCGGAGCGACTACCGGGAGAGGAGGAGATTGTTGGCCTGATACTTGGGTAGTGGCCTGCATAATAGCCATGAAAACAAAAGCGTGGATCCTGTTCATCGTGTGATATTTAGAAGCGTAAATGTCGAACTTTTCTTTTAAAGGAATAGCATACGGAGAAGCTTAATTGAAAAGTTGTAATTCAAAGAATTATTTTATACTCATAATAACCAAACCCAAGTAATGTCATTAAAGAAAAGATCATCCCACTATAAATAAAAAAGGGCTTTCAATTCAAACATAATTGAAAGCCCCTTTTTGTATCTTTAATATATGGAGACAACACAAGCACACAATGAAAAAATTGCAAAGCTGACATTCGCAGCAGTCTACCCTGCATACCTCGCTAAAGTAGAAAAGAAAGGGCGCACAAAAGAAGAGTTAGATCAGGTGATCACCTGGCTGACAGGGTTTACCACCGCCCAGCAACAGGAACTGATAAAGGAAAAAGTCACCTTCGCTACGTTCTTCCAGCGGGCTTCACTCCATCCCAACGCCAACCTCATTACCGGCGTGATCTGTGGTTACCGGGTAGAAGAGATCGATAATCCCCTTACACAACAGGTTCGCTATTTAGATAAACTGGTGGACGAACTGGCAAAAGGGAAGGCGATGGAAAAAATTCTACGTACTACTTAACTCTTGCGTTGATCCATTTACTAATATCTTCCAGCACTATAGGAGAAAACGTCTGTGAAATCCCCGCATATTCTGATGGCGCGCCGGTTTTGCATTCCTGGAACAGGTGATTCAAGCCCGCATACTCCTTCGTCGTTACATTTTTATTCCCTTTCAATGCCGCAGCTATCGGGCCAAGGTTCTCCTTCGGCGGCACCTGCAGGTCCTTTTCACCATTCACGGCCAGCACAGGACACTTCACTTTTTTCAGCGAAGTAACCGGATCATATTTAATAAAAAACTTCATCCATGGCCAGGGTTTCATCGTTTGTACCACCTGCGTAGTGGCAAACTGTTCTACCGTCGTACCCGCAGGTACATCTGCCGGATGTGCGGTTCCATATTGAATAAAATATGCCTTCAGCTCCTTTTTGATAATTGAATCCTCCTCATTTTTGAGGATAATATCAAAGATGCCTTTGTTCGTCGCGGTAGTTTTAGCAATTGCACTATCAGGTGCGCCCTCTACCCGTGAAATTAACTCCGTTTGTAACAACAGCAATTTGTCTCCCCTGATACCGGTGCCGGCCAGCATCACAATAAAGGCGACGTCCTTGTTTTTCGCTGCCACAATGGGTGCGATCACACCTCCCTCGCTATGGCCGATCAATCCAATTTGTTTGATATCCTTTCGTGTCTTCAAATACGCTACTGCACTTTCCACATCACCGGCAAAATCCTGTGAAGTCGCAGTGCTGAAGGTGCCTGTAGATTTCGCTGTTCCCCGGTCGTCGTATCTCAGCACGGCAATTCCCTGACGGGTCAGGTAATCTGAAATAATGAGAAACGGTTTATGGCCCAGTAGTTCTTCATCCCTGTTCTGTGCCCCGCTGCCCGTAATAAGGATTACGGCAGGATAGGAGCCGTCCTTTTGTGGTTTGGTGAGGGTGCCCGCCAGCTTCACATTCGCGGTAGTATTCTCCACCGTCACTTCTTCAGAATAATAAGGAAGTGGCAATGCTGGTTCCTGCGGCCGTTTCGGCTTTGCCGCCTCACCCCTGTAGAAGGTTAATGGGATTGACTGGCCACCCTGTTTGAACGTACCGCTGATGCTGTCATTTTTATACTCCCCGGCATACGATGCTTTTATAAGATCACTTTGAAAAATAACGTTAGGGTCATTGAAAGTAAATGTACTAACCGGAATGTGAGCGGCTCCCTGATCGGGGCTGGCCAGGTTCACCTTATACCCGGTATCTGTTTTTTCTACCTGCAGGCCTACATGTAATTGCAGCTGGTTGCCGATTTTTAATAAGCCATTCCAGCTGCCGGTAATATTTTGGGCTACTCCGGTGGCTGTCAGCAGCAGGGTTAGAAAAGTGGTGATAGTTGTTTTTTTCATGGTTTTTTCTTTCTTATTGCTTTAAGAATATAGATGATGAGGAAGTATAACAGTACCCCTAAAATGATGACAATAGGAATAAAGAAGTGCCCTGATATTTCATGGAACCTTGTGGGTTGATTGGTCATACCCAAAAAGAAGGCACCGGGTCCAACCCATATCCCGGTTTGGGATGGATTGATCAATTTCATTACAATCAATACCGGAAAGGTCACCAGCATCACCGTCATAAAGGCAAGCAGAATATACGCCACACCATTTCTCAGGTTCAGAAAAAGTGCCTGCAACAGGTGCTTGATATTAAAGGTCTTGATGGCCTGATCAATTTTTTTGCTGGCCACCACTTCTTTAAGCGTGATTTCCGGATCGCCGATCCTGTCAAGGATATTTAACAGCGCCGTCATCTCATCGTCAGTATGGTCATTTATATACTCGTAAATGTAGCTGTTTACTTCCATCAGGCATTCCTCCTGATCTTGTTTGGAAAGGAGTCTTACGACCCGCTTACAACGCTCTATATAGCTGTTGTATACTCGCTGGCTGGCAGGATTTTTAAATTCAATCGCTTTCATGCAGATTATTTTGTCAGGTTTTCATCTATAGATTTCTTCATCGCCGCGAGGTTCGTCCGGCCATTTTCCGATATGTAATAGTACTTGCGGGGGATACCCGTAGGCTGTTCTATCCATTTGGAAACGAGCAACTCTTCCTTCTGCAACCGGGTGAGCAGTGGGTACATGGTGCTTTCGGTGACCTCCGTGTTGAAATCATCCTTCAGATGCTGAATCAGTTCGTAACCATAGCGTTCCTGGGCCTCGAGCGCTTTCAGAACGAAGTACGGTAACAGGCCTTTTTTCAATTGGGTTTCCCAATTTTTTAAGAATTCATTTTTCACAGGAGCAAATATATAGTATTGGGATGTACTATGCAATACGATGTATTGTTAAATTTGTCAATTTGCTGATAATCAGCAATATAAATTTTGTCACAAGACCAGAAATAGGTGCCAGTTTCTGAATTCTCTTTTTGGGAGGTATCAAATACCCCATAAAAAACTAAAGAAATGCACAAACAAACCTGGAAGTTATAAGCACATTACCCCCCTCACCTGGCAACAGTAGTCTCACCAGTGAGAAAAGCATGGAGCCTTCTATAATCTGCCGGATGCTGATCAGGGTACCGCTATAACCATTACCCCTATTGGCGAAATTTTACTCAGCTTCACCTTTAATCCTGGTCAGGCACCGGTTGCTCATACGATTGAAAAGAAACCATTTATAGTTTCCGGAAGCCAGATCGGGGATGGCATACAGGATTCCATAAGCGGATGTAGTTAACAATGACAGAGAGCGTCTCAGCAATAAGACGCTCTCTGTATTATAATTCCTTAGTATTTTGCGCGTTCAAGAGCAAAATGAATTATGATAAATAAGGTTAAAGTTATAGCGTTTGATGCAGATGATACTTTATGGATCTGTGAGCCGTATTTCCAGGAATTGAATGCTCAGTTTTTAGATATGATGGCGGATTTTATACCGCCACATTTAGCCGCCCAGGAATTGCACAATACGGTTGGTGCCAACATCGCGTTATATGGTTATGGCATCAAACCTTATTCGCTGTCAATGATCGAAACCATCATCAGAATTGCAGGAGAAGAACAATGCGGAAAATATGTGAAAAAGGTCATTGCACTGGCACACGAAATGCTGGCCAAGCCCATTGAATTGCTGGATGGTGTGGAGCAGGTATTGCAAACGTTACAACCGGAATATCGTATTGCTGTAGCCACAAAAGGTGACTTGCTGGATCAGGAAAGAAAAATTAAAAATTCTGGTATAGAACATTACTTTCACCACATCGAAATCATGAGTGAGAAACACGAGGATGATTATAGTAAACTTATTAAGCGACTAGGTGTACAGCCAGAAGAATTCCTGATGTTGGGCAACTCGTTAAAATCTGATATTATACCTGTACTTGCATTGGGTGCACATGCTATACATATTCCTTACTATGTAACATGGGAGTTTGAGCGTGTGGAAGAAGATGTATCACATCCAAACCTGCGAACGCTGAGTTCTATTAAAGAGGTCTTGCCTATGTTACAAAGAAGCTAGCGGTAATCTCCTATAAATTAAATATAAAAAGGCCGTATCAAAAGTAATTTTTATCCGGGTACGTGGTGGAGAGAATTTTCTTTTTCGCGATTCTCAGTACCTTCGGATTACTTTTGATACGGCCTCTTTATTTATTTAATTATTTGTTTGCAGTAGTATTACAGGTCGCGTTGTATTCAGTGAAGATCTGTGAACCCATATCCAGGAGTTTGCTACCACCTCTGTCTAATTCACCTTTGATCAGCTTACCCATCGCGCTCTTTTTCTTCTCTTCTTTTGCAGGATCATACGTACTAAAACCGCTTGCTGCAAGCTTATCAGCGATAGTAGGACAGTCACTTACCAGTTTCTTGATGTCAGCAGCTGTCAGTTCTTTTGGCTTATCATCACCTTTCTGAACCAGGATATCCGGGTTGTCGATCAGGTTCTGATTAGCAGCTTCCATTTCAGCAACGTCGCTGTTACCTACAGCTACCGGAGCAGGATAACCATACAGACGGTACATGGTGATAGGACCATCTACGATCACCTCAGCCATGTGCGTGGTGTGAGACAGGTTCTTGATGGTTTTGATCTGCGCACCTAAGCCACCACCACTGGTTAAAGCTTCTCTTTTGTTGGTGAATTTGATGAGACGGAAATGTCTTTCTACGCTATCTTCGATAGCTACATATTCCTTCATGTCATCAGCATCCATTTTGCTAAACTTCTGCTTTTTCTTAGTCAGGTCAATGTTCTCTTTAGCAATGAATTTTACTTTCTTCTGGTTCTTCCATGGAGCGGAAGTACCACCTACAAGCTTTACAATACCTTCGATTTTTTTGTCATCTTTGGTAATGATATAACCTTGTTTTTCTGTCCCTTTGAGTTCGTACTCTTCGTTGTCATTGTCAACGTCCTGGGCAAATGTTGCAATGGAGAGGATTAACAGTCCTACAGTCAGAATTGATTTTTTCATAGATATATTTGGAGATTATAAAAACAAAGTAGGTTTTATATATAATGGTATTAAAAGTGTGAAATGTAGTTTGTCCCTTTTGTATTAAAAATTAAATGCCCCTGCGCCTCCCAGCGCATCAGTTAATTGTCCAACCCCTTTTTCGGAAATGTTTGGGATTCAGGTGTTTTTGTGTTTTAACATAGGTTCTTCCCGGAACTTAGCCCGGACACAGGGTTTTAATTACATTGCAAATATATGATATATTATTTTATTGTACAAATACATTTGAAGGACCATAAAATGGTGTGTATCCGTAATAGTTGCTGCGGCTTACGCTTACACTACCTGAAATAGAGAAGGTTTTATCATTGCTGATATACATCAGGCCAATCTGTGCCGCCGGGTAAATGCCTAAATGGGTATTATTGGCGCGCATAGGACCAAAGGTTTTCCCGGTTGTCGCCGGCTGGGTCAGGAAGATGCTGTTGGAATGGAAAAGGGTAGGAGTCGCTGATATATTGCCAAAAGCAAACAGGTTATTGGTTAGCTGACGGTTCAGTTGTAACGCCATTGGCGCAGATAAATAACTGCCACCACCGCCTTTAAATGCAACAAAACCAGTAGATATGCCTGTATACCGGGTTACAAACCACTTACTATGGTGGTTCGTGGTATCCGTCGCACGACCAGGCGTGTTTAAAAGTGAAGGCCCTGATTGAGCCCTGGTCATAAATGCTGACATTAAAATCGCGATGGAAATGATGGCGCGTTTCATACCATGAAGGTAACTATCCTTTTGGTTAAAAATGCTAATAAAATCATAATATTATTGCGGAAATTCTACCTGATCCCGGTCTTGATCTGGCCGGGGATTTTAATTTTCAGCATTTGTAGGCAATGGACTTTATACTTAATAATAAGCTCGTCAGTATCTGATAAGAAACCACCTATTTGGAGCCCTGTCGTTTATATTTTAACTGGATGGAGTAAGGTAAGGATAAAATTCATGAAAAAGGGAGTGTTTTTATATCTTAGCCACAGCTATGGATAGATTAAGACAGCATATTGAACAAATCACGCCCCTGACGGATGCAGAATTTGAGTATGTCAAAACCTACTTCTCCCTGAAAAAGGTAAGAAAGAATCAATACCTGATCCATGAAGGAGATGAAACGAAATATGAATACCTGGTGCTTTCAGGAATCTATAAAGTATTCTTCGTAGACAATGCAGGTAAGGAATCCATCGTGCAGTTTGCCCAGCAGAACTGGTGGATGTCCGATTATAACGCCTTCTTCAATGAAAAAAATGCAACCATGTTCATCGAATGTATGGAAGCCGGTGAAGTGTTGTATGCTACCCTGGCTGCCAGGGAAAAACTTTCTGCCGAACTGCATAAGATGGAACACTTTTTCAGGGTAAAACTCACCAATGGCTATGTCGCCCTGCAACAGCGGATCAGGTTATTACTCTCCAGCACCCCTCAACAGCGCTATGAGGAATTTTCCAGGTTATACCCCGAATTAATAGAGCGCATCCCGAAAAAGTTTATTGCAGAATACCTGGGTGTAAGCCGGGAAACACTAAGTCGTTTATATTCCGCCGGTAAGTAACCGTGTGATCCAAATCACATTTTTTTAGTGATTTCACTCCTTCTCCCCAGGCGCCCCCTGGATGTAATTTTGAGTTATCAAAACACTTAAAAATTACATCATGAAAATCTTAATCATCGTATCCAATGCCAATGCAATTGGCTCCCATAATAGAAGAACTGGTACTTTTCTTCCTGAAGTAGCCCATCCTTATGCGGAATTTGATAAAGCAGGTTATCAGGTCGATTTTGCCAGTTTAACGGGTGATACCCCTTATTTAGATGCGCTGAATGAGGCAGGTGATCCTGATAACCTGAAATTTCTGACAGGGAAAGGATGGGCCGCTATGCAGCATGCAAAAGTGCTTTCCGGTGTAGATGTATCCCAATATGATGCGGTGTTTGTGCCCGGTGGCCTTGCGCCCATGGTAGATATGCCGGAAGCTCCCTTACTGAAAAAAGTTATCGCTGAAACATACGAAAGGGGAGCAGTAGTAGGAGCCGTATGTCATGGACCTGTATCTTTGCTGAATGTGAAGTTGAGCGATGGCACCTACCTGGTGAATGGAAAACAGATCACTTCTTTTACAACAGAAGAAGAGGATAATTATGCAAGGGCAGATGTGCCTTTTGATCTGCAAACAGCATTGACCAGCCAGGGAGCCATTTTTCATGCAGCAGCACCCTGGTCTGCAAATAGTATTGCAGATGGCAAACTGGTAACCGGCCAGAATCCAGCTTCAGCAAAAGGTGTCGGTGAGAAAATTGTAGCAATTTTAGAAAAATAAAAAGAATATAAGATGAGTATATACGTGTTTGCCAAATGGCAGGTAAAAGAAGGTCAGCTGAATGCGGTACTGGAATTGTTGAAAGAAGTGGCAGCGAAGAGCAGGGAAGAGAAAGGGAATTTGTTTTATGATATACACCAGAGCCAGCAGGATGCGAATACCTTGTTGTTATATGAAGGGTATACCAGTGAGGTGGCTGTAGAAGAGCATCGTAATTCGCCGTATTTCCAGGGAGTAGTTATAGGACAGATCGTGCCTTTGCTGGAGAATAGAGAAGTGGTGGTAGCATCAAAGATAGCGGCTATATAAATACTAAGCCGGAGAGCATGTCTCCGGCTTTAATATGAAGTATAAAGTCACTGCCGGTGCGATAAGAAAACAGGTTGTAAGCCGTATTACGGCTTCACCGGATTCGCATACACTGTCTTCACCGACTGAAAATTCACTGTACACACCGCTATTAACAGCACCCCAAGCGTAATCTATTAAGGATAATTCTCCAGCCATTTATTCGCTGCAAACCAAAATAAGTAATTTTAGAAAACTGTCGGGATCAGAACGGGAGATGTAGGAGTACGGTCAATTTCCTACCTTTGCAATATGGAAGATTATGTAATTATAGTCAATCGTATCGAAGACCTGCAATTAACGCAGGACAGGTCTGAACTGGAGCTCATCTTTGAGAGGGCCAAACGCACAATCGTCGGTGGTCAGGATGTCATTCTGGTAAGACAGAACAGCAATGGGCAGCAGGAGAAGTTCCAGACTATTTCCAACGAACAGGATTTTGAAGAATACAGAAAGCAGGTGTTCAGATTTCTCTGATCAGCTGCTTTCCAGTCCACAGTATACATTTGAAAAGTCTTTCTTAGCCAGATCACTTTTATGGATGACAAAATAGATCTCTCCCGCATCCCAAAAACAAAATCCCGGTTTTTGATCTGAGCTTACCCGCAATAGCACCATCCACTCTTCCGGTTTGCCCCGCTTCGCATCTACTGCCTCTATTTCCGGGGTATCGTGCTGCTTGAATACATAGGAGTTGATACTATGTCTGGGTTTGCCCATTACGCCATACAACCCTGCTTCCAACTGCTCCGTTTCATCCCACATTTCTGACAGATCGGCCAGCTCGGGATATAAGCTTCCGGCATTGTACATTGATGGAATACTCGCATACTGGCTGGCTACCGCCTTAAAGGGTGGATATTCCGATTCAAATACCAGTTCCTTTGCCGACGTCAGCTCACTCATTGCACCGTCAAAATACACTACTTTAGGATCCAGCTCTTCCTGGTCTTTGATAAAGAAATAAAGTACGCCCGTTCGGGGCAGGTAATCCTGGAAAAGAGCGATGTCCGCACAGTTAATCTGGGCAATAAACTGCATGCCTTCTTCTAATAGCTTCACCTGTGGCGGAAGATCCGGTAACCCACCAAAACGGTGATTCCCTTTTTCATCATATGCATCTTCTACTGTGGTATTCAATGCTACTGCCTTACGACTACGGTCGATCAGTTCCTCCTTGTAATCACCTAATGCGGCTGCAGGGATCTGCGTTTCTAATACCTGTACGAGTGCCGGTTCGTGCTTTGCAAAGAAAAGGCTGTCATCATAAGGCCCTGCACCTTTATAAGTATAATCAAGCAGCGCTATTTTCTTCTCCAGCTCCAGGTTCAGAGTAGGAATATTTTCCAATCCTGCAGGTAGTTTTTCCAGCGGATTGTCTTCTATATTCAGGTAGTTTAATGTTAGTACTGAATCTGGAATTGTGGTCAGTTGATTGTTAGACAACACCAGTGTTTCCAGTTTCTCCGGTAATGCCCGGTGAATGGATTGCAGCTGGTTATCACTTAAATACAATTTGCTGAGTACCGGCAACTGGAAAATATAAGGATGGATGCCAGCTATCTTACTGTTCGATATACGAATGGTTTCCAGTTTCTTCAGATCTCCCAGCCATTGTGGTAAACTTTCCAATTGGGATACCCCTGTCAGCGCAAGCCTTTTCAACTGCTTCAGTCGTTTTACCGCGGTAGGGATTTCCTTAAATTCATTCGCTTTCCTGAAATCTATAGACAGGTCTTCCAATTGCGTCAGGGGATAGATCGTCTCCTGCAAAATAGCCGGGTAGGGGTCTGTAAGCCACAGCTGCCGTACTGTTTCCGGTGGTGCTGTGCTGACTTCCTGTGCTGAAAGGAAACGATATTTCTCCCAATTCAGTTGATCACTGAGTTTTACCGCTACTTTTACGGGATATCCTTCGAATGATCCCTGGATACCTAACCAGCCATCCTGTAAGGTGACCTCACCAGAAAGGCGGTGAATAAAATCAAACCCACCCTTCCATACATAGGAGAGATAAGTGCTTTCTCTTTCTTCTTCAAAAACGAATTTTCCGGTGGGCACACCCGCATGGTAGATTCCTTTAAAATAGAATTGCAGGTATACCTTTTCATCACTATAATCGTTCGTCAAACCTTCTATATGATGTGGCGCCTTTGCTTCGATTTTTACATACAATGCCCCGTCTCCACCAGAGATAGAACAATCACATTTGCCTGTCAGTGAAAAAGCATGTTCCCCGATCTGCCAGTATTCCTGACCATCTTCCGGTATTACAAAAGGCTCGTAAGTCTTTGCCACAGGTTCCTGCTGTACGGACTGTGGCTGGTACTTACCGATCATGGCCTGTATACCTGCCTGTTGTTTTTCCATAGCGGCCGCCGGGTCCCCAAAGTATTGCAGGCTTTGCCAGGCCGTATCAAAGAGCGGTTCGTAATGATCTTTGTTAACCGTATCACAATCGCCAATAAAGGTATAGCCATACTGTTCGCCAGGAGCGATTAAGCCAAAGTAATAGAAATAGCCATCAGGAGAATGTACGGTTCTGATATCGGCTGTCAGCCCGGCTACCTGCAGGGTTTTATCTGCTATTACTTCAACGGCTCCCCGTTGCTCCAGACAACTGGCGCGAAAACGTGTAAGCAGGTCATCTCCTTTGAATTTATCGTAAAAGCTGAGTTCAGTTAAACCCGTGGTAATAAAGGAAAGATAGTCGTCATCCTTTCTGTGTTCTGCTGTAATACTTTCCCCGGCAACGCGTATATGCTCATAAATTGGCGGAAAACTAATACTGTAAGTGGCTGTTGAGGTGGATTGCATATTTCTCGTTTATAAACAATGTGTGGTAAGTATACAATTTTTTGTGCGGGCCGGAAAACATTATAAGGAACATTTATCCACAAGTGATAAATGGCACAATTATGCGGGTGAGAATATAAAACAATAATTATGATAGAAAAGATCCAGGTCGACAATCAGGATGTGTGGTTACTGATAACGCCGCAGGATGCACAACATGGTGATCCTAATGTAATTCCTACAGAATATTTCATCGCGTCTTACTCATTGACGGAGCCTGCCGATGTACATGAATCCGGTAGGGTCTTTAACGATGCGGATGGGCAGCCGAAGCACTTTTACTCTCCTGTAGAAGCTGTGGAATATGCTGTAGAAAAATTGCCGGTTATATTAGGGTAACAATCATGAAAATAGCAACTTACAATGTGAATGGTGTCAATGGCCGGTTGCCTGTATTGATTAAATGGTTGAAGACTGCAAAGCCGGATATTGTTTGCCTGCAGGAGTTGAAGGCGCCTGATGAAAAGTTTCCGGAGGAGCAGCTGAAAGCACTAGGTTATAGTGCTATCTGGCATGGACAGAAAAGCTGGAATGGAGTGGCCATTCTTACGAAAGCTGCCTACCCGGTAGAAGCGATTTATAAGGGATTGCCAGGGGATCCGGAAGATGTACAGAGCAGGTACATAGAAGCGAAGATCAATGGAATTATCATCGCCTGTCTTTATTTGCCCAATGGGAATCCCGCGCCGGGCCCAAAATTCGACTACAAGATGACCTGGTTTAAACGCCTGCTCACCAAAGCCAGGAGATTGATTAAAAAGGGAGTGCCAGTCGTGTTAGTGGGAGACTATAATACTGTTCCTACAGAACTGGATGCGCATAAACCAGAACGCTGGGTGAACGATGCTGTCTTTTTCCCGGAGCCCCGTGCTGCCTTTCAGAAGTTGTTACAGCAGGGTTGGGTAGATGCGATCAGGGTATTATATCCAGGGGAGAAAATATTTACTTACTGGGATTATTTTGCCAATGCATTTAACCGAAATGCAGGGATCCGGATGGATCATTTTTTGTTATCTCCCGATCTGCAGGAGCGGCTCGTGGCTGGCGATATAGATAAGCAGGTAAGGGCCTGGGAAAAGACCAGCGATCACGCGCCTGTCTGGATCGAAATCAGGGATTAGTCAGGTCTTTGATCACCCGTTCCCGGTGGCTTTTCCCCCATTCTGCCATATCATCCATGATCGGCTTCAGGGACCTTCCATATTCTGTCAATGCATATTCTACTGTTACCGGTTTGGTCTGCATTACCGTACGGCTGATCAGACCGTTAATTTCCAGGTCCTGCAATTCTTTCGTCAACATCTTGGGACCTATGCCTTCTACCAGGCGTTGCAGTTCCAGGTAGCGTTTTTTCCCGGATCCTAAGATCGCCATTATCAGCATCTTCCACTTCCCACTCAGGATATCCTGTGTATCCCGAATGGCTTTAAAATGCCGTTTGCATTCATCTGATATATGGCTGGAGGTAGCTGAGTTTCCCATCGTACAAATATAATGAACTTCCCGCCAGGGTAGTACTTCCCTCCCAGGAAGCGACCACCGTTTGGATACAGGCGCCCTTAGCTTTGCAGGCAAAAAAAAATTATGCAAACAAACGTGGTTCATATTGCACAGCCAGATGTATTGAAGTATCAATCTGTTGAATTACCTGAACCCGGGCCACACGAGGTATTGATTCGTCAAAAGGCTATTGGCGTCAATTATTTGGATGTATTTTTCAGAAATGGTACTTTCCCTGTGAATGGTTATCCTGCGCCTGTAGGCGTGGAAGCAGCGGGTGTGGTCGAAAAGGCAGGAGCAGCCGTAAAGCATTTCGTAGCAGGTGACCGGGTGGCCTATTATGGCCCCTTTGGCGCTTATGCAGAGAAGAGGATACTGGATGAAAATGAGCTGTTCATCCTACCTGATGATATTAGTTTTGAACAGGCTGCGGCGGTAATGGTGAAAGGGCTTACAGCGCACATGTTGTTAAAATCCAGTCATCAGGTAAAAGCTGGAGAAGTAGTATTAATCCATGCAATGACAGGTGGGGTTGGCACCATACTGAGTACCTGGGCCAGGTCATTGGGTGCAAAGGTGATCGGAACTGTCGGCAGTGCTGCCAAGAAAACACTTGCATTGCAACGTGGTTTTGATCATGTGATCGATCTGCAAACAGAACCAATGACGGACAAGGTCGATGTGGTATATGACGGAACCGGCAAAGATACTTTCTACAAATCACTGGAACTGGTGAAACCCGGTGGCAGTGCAATATTATACGGATGGCCATCTGGCATGCCGGATGTAGATATGCAATGGATGGAGACTAACAGGATCCGTTTTGTGGCAGCCGTATTGAATAACTATCCTGCTTACCAGGATAAGAGCGGGGAAGGATTAAAGGAAGTGTTTGACCTGATTCGCAACGGTGTAATGGAGGTGAAGCCTTTGATGTATGAGCTGGCAGATGCCACGCAGGCACACAGGGATCTGGAGGCAAGAAAAACAACTGGCAGTATTATTCTGCTGCCTTAATTAAACGTTTCTCTAAACTGTAAAGGCGTGAGTTGTGTCTTTGATTTAAAGAATTTGCTGAATGACTGAGAGTGCTCAAACCCAAGTTCATAGGCTATTTCACTAACCGATAAAGTGGAAGTAGACAACTTTTCCTTGGCTATCTCAATTAGCTTCTCGTGTATATGTTGCTGGGCGGTCAGCCCGGTCAATGTCTTCAGTAGCCCACTCAGGTATTTAGGGGATACATGCAGGGAATCCGCCAGGTACTGTACCGTTGGGATCCCATTGGCGGCAGAAAAATAGGCCTTCAGCAAGTTTTCCATCCGGTCCAGTACCTGATGGTTACTGATCTTCCTCGTAAGAAACTGCCGGTTATAAAAACGTTCAGAATAGTTCAGCAATGTATCTATCTGTGCGATAATAATACCCTGCGTGAATCTATCGATATTGGAATGGTACTCGTTTCTGATGTTCTGCACTACGCCATTCATGATCTTCTCTTCTTTGTCAGAAAGAAACAAGGCTTCATGCACAGCGTAATCAAAAAATTCATACTGCTTAATAGTACCTGCCAATGGCGTATTCCAGAGAAAGTCAGGATGGATCAGTAACATCCAGCCTGCACGTTTAACAGCAGGATTGTCTTCCACTTCAATTCTGAATACCTGGTTGGGAGAGATAAAGAACATCACGCCCTCATCAAAGTCGTATTCCTGCTGGCCATATTTTAGTTTGGCATTGATACCCCGCTTTAGAGAGATCAGATAAAAATCTAGCACCCAGTTCTTTTCACTGATGTCGGCAGGGCGCCTGATGGCACTGTATTCCACCACGCTGATCAATGGATGTGCCGGTTTAGGCAATCCCCTGAGCTCGTGAAATTCGCTGATGGATTTGATACGTTGTGTGATTGTATTCACCATGAAGTTGAGTTAAATACTGAAGCTGTCTCAAAAGTAATTTTTATCCGAATACCTGATGGAGAGAATTTTGGCTTCTACAATGCGCAGTGCATTCAGATTACTTTTGATACAGCTTCAGCAATTTTTATTCCTGTTCAAACGCAGCTGCAAAATCCTTTGCAAAATCAGCCAGTTTCACTTTCCCTAATACCGGTTGATGACGGTAATAATCCTCATACAATCGCCCACTGCCCTGGCTTGCCTGCATCTCGATAAACCCTTCTGCAACCTGTCTGTTAAAACCGATCTCCAGCCATTTATGTAATAATGCCTCATCAGGTATTACCTTCCATTGCAGATCAGGGCGGCCAATCGCTGCACCCAATGCTGCTGCAATTTCGTTAGGAGATAGCTCATCACTTGCAATGTACCGAATTTCCCGGCCTGCAAATGGCGTTTCCATCTCTGCTGCTATGGTAGCTGCAATATCTACAGGATGTACCCATGGCTCCTTTTTATCACCACCATAGTTGGAGATAATCGCTCCCGTATTTTTAATCGTGTTAATGAAGGAATACATATTCGTAAAGAAACCTACCGGTCGCATAAACTTAATCGCTACATCTGCCGGCAATTCATTCAGGATACCCTCCACCCGGTGATGGAACAACAGGATTCCATTCCCTTTTTCCATGTCAGCGCCAATGCTGCTCAGGTGTATCACCTTTTTTACACCAGACTGTTCTACGGCTTGTTTGTATTGTTTACCAATCTGGCTGATGGTGGCAATGAAATCTACACTTTTGTCAAATATATCTCCTGCAGCCTCCATGGTTTCCATCAGGTAAACAATATCAGCTCCCTGAAAGGTATGTGCTAAAAAGTCCGCGTCGAACATACTGCCGATAGCCGCTTTCGCACCTACCGCTTCGATAGCCTTTGCTCTTTCCGGCTGACTGCTGATCACCGTCACAGCATGGCCATGCTGCGTCAATGTGGTTGTGAGATGCTTTCCGATATTTCCCAGTGAACCTGTCAATACAATTTTCATAATGTTTCAATTTGATAATGCAAAGCTCCGGATTAGCGCAAAAGTAGCTGTAGCCTAATTTCACATTATTGTAGCCTAAAAGAATTCTTGCTACTTGTAAAGGAAAAACACGATCAGCCCGCCATCAAAGAAACCTGAAATTACGATGACGAATCCCGGCCAATGGCCTTCATGGAAGAATTGTTGCACAAGTGCCCCTGCATGCCGGCTGTTCCGGCAAGTGGCATTAAACTGGGAGTGCAGTAATAATTTTTACTGTACCTTTGCCGCCCAATCAGTAAACCATACCTAATGTTTCCAAAATTAGCATTACTTATGGCCGCCAGCATCCTTTACACAATCACGCTGCCGGCACAGGACAAAATAAATGAACTGGACGCTGTCACCGTTACTGCCACAGTAAATCCCCTGGCCAGTTCAAAAACCGGCCGGAACTTATACGTCATAAAAGGAGAGGACATTGCTAAAATGCCCGTTCACTCCATCGATGAAGTACTCCGCTATCTGCCAGGTGTGGAAGTACAGGCCAAAGGCCCAATGGGTGCTGCCAGCGATATCGTGATCCGGGGTGGTACCTTCCAGCAGGTATTGGTCATCCTGGATGGTATGCGGGTAAACGATCCTAACACCGGCCACTTTAGCAGCTATATTCCCATTAATCCTGCCGAAATTGATCATATCGAAGTGCTGAAAGGTGCATCCTCCGCTATCTATGGCTCCGATGCAGTAGGTGGTGTGATCCACATCATCACCAAAACTTTTGCTAACAATCAACATGCCGCACCCACCAGAAAGTTCACCGCAGGTGCAACAGGTGGAGCATATGGATTGTTTAACGCAAACGCGAATGCTTATTACACCACTGATAAACTGGCTGTAAATATAGGCGGCCAGACCAATAATGCCGATGGCCAGCCGCAACGTGGCATCGATGGTTATTTCCACCTGCATACAATCTCTGGTTCCGCCAGTTACAAGATCAGTGAGCACTGGAAACTTTCTTACCGCCTGAGTTATGACTATAGAAAGTTTGCCGCACAGAACTTCTACACTACCTACGCTTCTGATACTGCCAGTGAAAAGTTGTCTACCTGGTGGCAGCAGTTAAACCTGCAATACCGCAGGAACAACAATTCATTCAGCCTCATGGCAGGGTATAAAAACATGAATGACCACTACGTGTACAACCCGGTTTCTATCGCTAACGATAACCGTAGTAAGTTATACCAATCCCTCGCATTGTACGAACACAAGTTCAACGAGAATATCAGTTTTGTAGCAGGTGGTCAGTTCCAGCAAAAAAGCATTGTTTCTAATGACAGAGGTAACCATACCGTAAATCAGGCAGCAGGTTTTGCTTCCATGACTGCTACCTTATGGAATGCCCTGACATTGAGCCCGGCATTGAGACTGGACTGGGATGAGCGTAGTGGTTCGGAGCTGGTACCACAGCTGAATGCCAGTTATAGAACCGGTCAGTTCCAGGTTCGCGGTAGTGCGGGCAAAACCATCCGTAATGCTGACTTTACAGAGCGGTATAACAACAATAACAAGACCCTCGTTACAAGTGGTAAGATCGGTAATCCTGACCTGAAAGCCGAAAGCTCCTTTAGCTATGAAGCGGGTGCAGATTACTTTGGTAAATATATCCGTGTATCATCTACCTTATTCCAGCGCAGGTACAATGACCTGATCGACTGGACGACTACCTCTTATGATAACATGCCTTATAAGCATAACCTGTCTCCTACAGGGGTATATTCCCTGGCTACTAACATATCCAAGATGGTGACCAGTGGGGTAGAAACAGATATCCAGTTTACCAGGACCTATCATGAAAAACACCAGGTGAGTGCCACCGCGGGAGCTACCTGGTTGTATTCTGATATTCAGGAAGGACAGCAGTCTTTCTACATTTCATCACACGCACGTTTCCTGCTGAATGGCATGTTGTCCTACCGCAACCAGTTATTTGGTGTGAGCGTAAATGGTTTGTACAAAGTGAGAGATCCGCAGGCGGTGAGTGGCATCGCCGGCATGATAACGAAAGAATATTTTGTAGCAAGTGTGAAAGCGGATGTATTCGTGATTAAAAATAAGCTCAGCCTGAATGTGGAAGCAGACAATGTGTTCAATAAAACATATGCAGACCTTACAGGTGCTCAGATGCCGGGAAGATGGCTGATGGGGGGAATGAGACTGACCTTATAAGCGTAAATTCAGCTATTGAGTATTAAATTGTATCCATAAAAGGAATAAGAACTGTATCCATATTGTATCGATACAATTAATTAAATTGTTCAATCAATACATACAGGTATGATGTACATAATAGGCTTCGGTGCCATTGGCAAGGCGTTAGCAGCATTTTTTGCTGCAGAAGGTAAACCTGTCACCGTGATACGGGGTAGTGTGAATGACGGAAGTACAACACAGGAAGAGGTAGTGATAGAACTGGCAGATGGTACCGTAATGAAACAAGCAATACCCGTGTATACCCTGAATGCCGTCGATCAAATCGACGGCATTGTCATGGTTACCACCAAGTCATTTGGAAATAAAGAGCTTTCATTGAAATTATCATCCAGACTGGGGAATAATACCCCTGTTGTGATACTCCAGAATGGATTAAATGTAGAAGCGCCGTTTATCAGCCAGGGCTTCCCGCATATTTACCGTTGCGTGTTATTTGCCACCAGTCTGATTCTTCCGAATGGTGCTGTCAGATTCAGGCCTGTTACCGATTCACCGGTAGGTCTTATACAAGGCGACATCGCTACAATGCAACACCTGATAGCAGAAATAAACACACCCTATTTCCGTTTTAAACCGGAAACAGACATCCAGACAGTCATCTGGAAGAAGGCGATAATGAATACCGTTTTTAATTCCGTTTGCCCCTTACTGGAAACAGATAATGGTATCTTTCACCGGGATTCTTTGGCCTTGCAGGTAGCCCAAAAGCTGATCAGATCAGGCATAGCTATTGCCGCGAAAGTAGGTGTTCATCTCAGCCAGCAGGAAATTGAAACCGGATTGATAAATATAAGCGTCGCCTCAGATGGTCAGGCTATCTCCACCCTGCAGGACCTCAATAATGGCCGGCAAACGGAAATAAATACCTTGAATTTCGAGATGGTAAGCATTGCCGGGAAGCATGGACTGGAAAAGGAAGCAAGTGAAATATTGTTACTAGGTGAGTTGATAAAAATTAAAGAGCAATTAAAGCTGAAAGCTATATAGCCATCTTCTTCCTGCTGAATAGTAATCTTGCTATCGATAACACCGCCACAATACATAACAGCCATAATGGACGTGTATCTAATTCCTTCGCTGTAGGTGACATGAAAATGGAGATCAGTGGCAGCCCAATACCACCACCTACAAAGTAGGCGGTATTGATCAAACTGGCAGCAATGCCCAGATGTTCAGCGGGTACATGTTCCATGGCTATCACTGTATAGCCTGTATAACAAAGCGTCATACCTATTCCTGCAATACACGCCCCACCAGCCAGCAGGAATGCCAGGCTATGCACCTGCACTGCAGTGACCAGCGATGTCGCGCCTGCAAGCATGGCAATTGCACCACCCATGGCAATTTTCCGGGCCGGCCATTTCTTTGATAAAGCCGGTAATCCGAACCTGCCCAAAACGATAGAAATAATATTAAAAGGCATCATCAGGAACCCTGACGCTGCAGCAGTGAACCCAAAGTTTTGCTGCACGAGAAAACTCATCAAAAATAAATACCCTGTAAACAAAGCACCTAATAAAAAGAACAATAACGTGCCCTTGCGCAATGAACCCAGCAGCAGTACCTGGATGTCTAACAGGGGATACGCCTGTGTTGTAAGCCGGTGATACAGGAAGTAGGAAGCGGCCAATAGCACCACTATGGAAATAAGCAGATAACTGCCTTCTGTAATTTTTGATAAACACAGCATACCCAGTACCAATGCAATGGCAGCAGGAAGATCCGGCAGCCGGCTATCCGTTTTTGCATCTTTTTCGAGATAGATATAAGCAATTACAAGGATCACCAACAGGATCGGTACATTGATGAGGAACACCCATGACCATCCCCAATAGTTCGCAATGATACCGCCTACAGATACGCCTCCTGCAGAACCGGTTGCAGCAAAGGAACCAAAGATCCCCATCGCTTTGCCCCGTTCATGTGGCTCCGTAAAATAATAATTGACAATAGAAAATGCAGAAGGCATTAACAACGCCGCTCCCAGTCCCTGTAAGGCCCTGAACAGGATCAGGTAGTTGAGTGTATGTGTCAGACCCGCACCCAGTGAAGTAAGCAGGAAAATGGCACATCCTGTCATAAAGATGGTTTTCCTGCCCAGGTAGTCAGATAATTTACCTCCCAAGATTAAAAAACTTCCATAAATCAGGATATAGATACTTTGAATTTTATAACCGGAATCATTCGTTAAACCCAGATCAGTTTCAATTTTCGGCAATGCCAGGTTCACAATCGCAATATCCAGGGCTTCCACAAAAATGCCCATGGAGGCGATGGCTAATACAAGATTTTTATTCAGTGATCGCATGTTGTTTCGGCAGTAATTTGGCTATTGTATCAGTGATCGTATTGAGCGCAAAGAAATTCGGTATACCGTATAAGATGACCTTTATATGCTTATGCATAAGTTCTTCTATTTTCCGCTGAAGGCAAAATTATTATCTATTTTTGTCCAAAACCGGGACATTTGACCCGAATAAATAAAAATGCTTAGAACAAATCCTTATTTCTTGTCATTAGCAGAGAATTTGACTGATCACCCCGTTAAATGTTTTAACGTGGGAGATCGGTTGATGGTTCAGGACAAAAATGCGCGGGAGATTTTGATCTTAAAAGGCGGGATTACAAAATGCTTCCGGTCGGAGGAAAATGGAAAGGAACTGATCTTCGAATTTCTGGGGAAAGGAGAAATTCTGGGCGACCTGGAAACGTTATTGCGCAGGGTATGCCTTTGTAGTGTAGAAGCGATCACGCCGGTAGAGGCATATTGTTTTTCACTGGAAAAGTTTAATGCATTATTAGACACAGACAAGGTATTCCATAGGAAATTGCTGGAGGAATTGGCACTTCGTATTTATCAGACATCTACGAGGGCGTCCTACCAGCAGAATTATCCTATTGAATATTCGTTGATAAAGTTCCTGCTGATTCAAAAAGAGCAGCAGCTATCCTTCAGCAAGAAGGATATTGCTGATTATCTGGCTATCACTGTGCGCAGTCTGAACAGGACGGTAAAGCAATTGCGGGAAGGCATGGTGAATCCCGATATTACAGCAGGTGAGTTGCAGCAATTGCTCAGTGAGCTGTAGTTTATTGTTCAGCGTGCAGGCCAACTTTGTTCCCTTCAGAGTCGATGATGAGGGCTATATATCCGGCAGGAATCTCTATTCTCGGCACCACTACTTTACCGCCGGCTTTCTCTACCCTGTCTACAACCTGCTGCAGGTCCGGAGAGGCATTGATGTATACAACAGTGCCGCTGGCAGACGGTTTATTTTTATCTGACTTAGATAATACCCCTGTTACACGGCCGGAAGTAGCCTGTACCACTGCTGGATTATACGGAAAGAAAAGGGCTTCGTCTCCGCCATCATTGCGTTTTACAAGTTGAAGATCCAGTATGGTTTCATAAAATGTTTTCGCCCTTTCAATATCCTCCACGGGTATTTCGAACCATGTGATCACATTGGTATGCTCATCGATTTTTTTGAGTAAAGACATAGTTGTTCGTTTTTGTTATTGCAAAGTTGTACAATAACAAAAAGCAGGCCCTGTGACGATCGTCACATAATTCTTCTTTTCCTTATCCGGCTCAGGGTTTCTCTGGCTACGCCCAGAAAGGAGGCCAGTTGGGAGAGAGGCACCCGCTGTGCGATGGCAGGGTGATGTGTTTCCAGGTATTGCAGGCGATCCCTGGCGGAATATAGTTTAAACAGTGTAGAAAACTCTTCCTGTTTGGTAGCAAAAAGTCTTACACAGTTGCGACCAAGGGTCTCAATTTCAATATGTTGTTGTGCAATGCTGAATAGCATTTTTTTATCGAAAACGACCACCGTAAGCGGCTCACAGGCGATGATATTATATTCGGAAGGCTGGCCGCTACCAAAGCTCGTGATATTGGTCGCTATATCATTCTCAAAGAAAAAGCCGGTGTTTTTTACAACACCATCCAGGTTATAATAACTCTTGCAATAACCGGTATCGATATAAAACAGGGAGTTACAAATCTGTCCTTCTTTTAAAAGCAATTCGTTTTTGGGAAATGTTTTTTGTGTCAGTGCTGGTTGCAGGGCAGTCCAGCTACTGTCAGAAAAGTCGGTCAGCGAACGAATGAAATTTAACAGCCGGGTCATTTTATTTTCTTTTTCACCCAATCCTTTGTGGCCTCTGCGAGTACAGGTATCATGTCCTTGTTCTTACCTGCCTTAAAGGAGTGATCTGCGCCTTCCAGTTTTACGAGGGTGGCTTTTTTCAATGATTTGCACACAGTTTCAATCATGTCCCAGGTGGCCAGCGTATCTTTTGTGCCTTGTAAAAATAGCATCGGTACTTTTACAAGATTCAGATGTTCGGCCCTGTCCATGGAGGGCTTACCGGCAGCATGCAGTGGGAAACCATAAAAGATCAGTCCTGCAACGCCTTTTCTGTGATTGACAGAAAGATACTGAGATGACATGCGACCGCCGAATGACTTACCCGCCACAAATAATGGGAGGGAGGGGTATAATTCCCTGGCTTTATCGATGGCCGCTGCTATGGCTTGCTGGGCCACGGCGGGAGAATCAGGACGTTTCTTTGCCTGTTCAGTGAACGGGAAATTAAATCGCAGGGTAGCTATGCCTGCTCCTGCCAATGCAGTGACCAGTGCCTCCATAAAAGCATGGTGCATATTGGCACCCGCACCATGTGCCAATGTCAGTATACATATAGGCTTTTCCGGGAGTGTCAGGATGGCAGAAACAGCCCCTGGTACCGCTGCAACGGTCAATGATAAATTTTTAATCTCCATAATTCATAACTTGAAACAAGGTTCAAAGATATAAAATAGCTACATTTACTTATGGTTGTTAACATTCAGGAAGTAAACGATCCCCGTGTAAGGGAAAAAATTATTGAGCATGATGAACTGGGAGGAGTATTAGGCATCTTTGTATATTCAATCTCAGCCAATTATGAGGGGAACCTGCCAGCTGAATATGAGGCCCACATGGTGGTGGCGCGTCAGACGATGGCCAAGGTCACCTATAACTGGAACCTGCACATCAACAAAATAGCTCCCAGGGGACAACGGGATAATTTCCCTTCATTGCCTGTCATGAATTATAAGATCCTGGACGAAAGTGGAACGAAAATCGATCTGGAAACCTTTCTGGGCCCCTGCTTCGATACGACTAAACTGAAGCCGATCGTTCGGGGAGAGCTGGGGAATGATACCATCAATTCCTATTTCTATTATGACGGGGACGAAACCCCTGGTGATATTTTATATATGCATACCCGTCCCGATGACGGGGTGCATGGAGCGTTTATTTATGCCCTGATCGAACCACCCTATTCTATGAAGTTCGATCAAAGCATCCTGAAGAAGGGGCAATATGTACTTGACTTTATCAACTTTTTCTTTGATGACCTTGAGAAGCTTGAAATCTATACCTGGAGTACAGATTGCTCTAATTTCTTTGACTCAGGCAAGGAATGGTGGGGTAGTTATTTCTGGACGGTTTACAACCCTGTTAAGAATTGGTATGTGGGTATTGTAGGGTCATCAACGGATTAAGAAGCTGGCAAAAATGAGTGTATTCGATTTCCGGAATACTTATTTTTTGCTGTCCATTTGGAACTTGCTTTGTTTTCCCTGGATTTATGGAATGGTATCAGCTCCCGCATCCTACTGAACAACTATTTTATGAGAAGAAGGCTACTCACCCTACTGCTTTTCATTCCGTTAATTGGTGTATGCCAGCAACAGGAATTTGACCTTTATGCAGGCTTGCTTTATTCGTATACCGATATGCAGGAGCTAAAGAAAACGGCAGACTCTCTCAATCTCAGGTATTTACAGTGCGTTCCTCACCCGGAATATCACTCCTGGCCGCAGACGGAGGCATTGTGCTATGAGCTGGAGATCCAGGAAAAGCAACTTTCACTATTGGAAGCCGGGTTGAAAAAGCATGAGAATTTTTGATTACGTAATTCTCAGCGCCATCCGATTACTTGTGAGACAACCTCTTACTATTTTTAGGCATTCAGCTGCTTCGTTGACATAATATCAAAAACCGTCTGCCCCGGCAGTACCCTGTAAACCGGGATCCTGATATCCAACTGCTGGCATATTTCTACAATCGCACTGTCAATGGTTTCATCGGAATATCTGGAAGAAAAGTGCCCCAGGATCAAAGCTTCAATCTGAATATCTTTCACACCACTCAACACTTCTTGCAGTTTACTATGTTTATTCCGGTGCGGCTGTAGCTCCACTTCATCCCCCAGGAAAGTCGCTTCGTGAATAAGTATTTTAGCATTGTTCCAGTAATGAAAATTTTCCGCCGGCGTATCTCCGCTATAGCATAACAGGACCGTCTCTACAACATGATGCGTCGCTTCTTTACCTAAAGTATCAATCGCCTTTTTTATCTCAAGGGGAGTGAGCGACACGTATGTTTCCTTCAGCTTATGCTTCACCTGCACCACCCTGAACCCAAAGCTTTTAAAAACATGTTCAGCTGCAGGCACGTGGTTATTCCGCAACGCTTCCACATAAATATCTTTTTTGATCCATACCCTGTCCTTGTCTACTAAAGGGTGCCAGACAGTACCCTGCACATGCGGATCGAATTTAAAAGAGAAATCTCTCAGAGCCGGAAAAGAAGAACTGTCCCTTGGATAATTTATAATTGGAAAGCCCTCCCTTGCATTAAGCTGGTTGAGTTGTAATAAACCAGTGAGATGGTCTCTGTCAGGATGAGATATAAATACGTTTTCAATTTTTCTGCTCTTCTGCAACAGGCCCGACATTAATCCATCGCCACAGTCAAAGAGTAAACCTAATTCTTCAATGAAATACCAGGTAGAAAATAATGCCGTAGAATATCCGGAAATTGTCAGATTCATAATTTATAAAAATAGGATATTCGTAACATTAAAGCAAAGACCCATGATGACATATTTCCAAAAGATCAGGTATTTGTATGGTATTGCAGCGCAGGATAGCTTCGGCTTTGAAGCCAGTGACATCGATCTGCCATTACCGGCTGTGTTAAAGGAATATTACCTGAGTTTAGGAAAGCATGAGGCGATTAATTATGCGCATAACAGGTTGCTCAAACCGGGAGAGATGGGGTTTTCGCAGGATGAATACCTGATGTTCTTTGAAGAGAACCAGGGTGTGGTATACTGGGGTATTAAAAAGGCGGATCTTGATTTACCTAATCCTCCTGTATATGGGAATTATTCAGGTGATGAAATGAATCCAGACTGGCATATGGAATGTGCAACTACGGAGGGTTTTTTATTGCTCATGGCGGTGTATAATGGGGTGTTGGGGGGATTGGAATATAATGCAAATTCCTTTGCGCCTGTGCCAGCAGAAACAGTCAGATATGTAGCGCAAAATTATGAGGAACTGAAGGAAATCTCTCATGCTACACAGCGGGTATTTACCCGTGATTATGAGGAAATGGTGAGTTTATCGTTTGATAAAGCGGGCAATTGTACAGGGGCGTTCATCGGGACTAACAACGGGGATAGGTTTGATAATATGCTGGACCAGCTGGATATAGCGTGGGATTATATTTCTTTGGAAGATGAGGAAGAAGATGATTTGTGATTTTGTTGGTAAACATCGCTTTGTAAGAGAAGTAAGCTCATAGGCAATTATCTTTAAAAGTATAAGTCGTCCAGTCATAGGTATTCCCATTTCCCTGTGCCTGGTAGGTGCTGAGTTCATCCGCACCGTCATGATTCAGGTCGCCCTCATTGATCAGGGTCACTTCGCAACAGCCTATTTTGAATTCAGGAATGGAGGGGTCAGAAAATTGCAGGGAAAATTCATCCGCAACCCCATCTTCCATCGGATTACCATGTCCTGGTTTGGAAATGACAGCCCAGGCATATTCCGTTTTTCCGTCCCCGTTAAAGTCCCCAGAGATCCTGGAACTATCGGTTGTTGCATTATGCGGGTAATCTTCACCTGCATCCGGATCCACTGAATCTGCGGGAGCGGGCTGCACTTGCTGAATAGTATCGGCGAGGGATTCGTTGTTGTCATCCTGTTGTGCAGTATGCACACAAGCCTGCAGGGCTAACAAGGTAATCAATAGGTATATTTTCATCAGAGGATTTTATGGGCGCTAAAAATATTTATTTTATATTGTATTGTTATGAAAAATTACACCATTTGTTTGCTCCTGTTATTCCACACGCTTGCAGGAGTAGCCCAGAAAGCCGACTTAATCGAGCAAACTTCTTACAACGACGATAAAAGAGGGACGCCCAGAACCCTGCAATATCATCCGGAAGGCAATGATTTTGTTTGTATGAACGGTAAAAACCGGTATACGAGGGCGTTATATGGAGGCCCTACCGCCTTCAGACTGGAAACAAGTGACCGGCCTGTATTTGCAGCTTATATTGAAAAGAACAGTCAGCATATCAGTTTTTGGATAGACGTGCCCGGTAGGGGAAGAAAATTTCTCGATTCCACCACCTATTGCGAAGCCCGTTATAGTGCAGGGAAAAGAAGTTATGTCCTCAAAGATTCGTCATGGGGTAAAGGGCAGCTTCGCATGAGTGTATTAGCCTTGTACGACAGGGAAGGGGCGGTCTGGAAAGTTGATTTCAATCAGCTGCCGAAGGGGAGTATTGTAACTGCAGGTATTACTAAAATCCGCGCGCAGAAATTGTCCCGCTCCGGTGATATGGGGGCTGACCCTCCCGGGGTATTTGAAGCCCCTGATCATCCGGTATATACCAGCACCTGCCAGTTGGCTAACAGTGGTGCTATCCTGTTGAATGACCTGCAATTATCTGTTGCTGACAACTACGATATTTTTAATACTACAGAGCAGGAAAGAATACAATTAGCGAAACGGATTCAGATTGAAACGCCTGATGCATTTATCACCCCTGTCGCCAGTGCATTGGTCATGGCTGCTGATGGGATCTGGGATGGCAGGAGCTGGTTACATGGCGCTATTGGCTGGCGTATGCCACTCACAGGTTGGAGAGCTGCTTATACAGGGGATTTTCTCGGTTGGCATGATCGTGCCCGGTTACATTTTGACGGCTATGCAGCCAGTCAGGTGACGAACGTACCTAACACTATTCCCCATCCGGCACAGGATACGGCGCTTGATCTGGCACGTGCTGTCAAGCGGTGGGGCACGCCCATGTATAGCAATGGGTACATTGCCCGGAATCCCAATCGGCCGGATCAGATGCATCATTACGATATGAACCTCGTATACATCGATGCATTGCTCTGGCACCTGCAATGGACCGGAGATCTTGCGTATGCAAAAAAGATCTGGCCGGTGCTGACCAGTCACCTCGCATGGGAGAAGCGCAATTTTGACCCGGATAATGATGGCTTATATGATGCCTACGCCTGCATCTGGGCCAGCGATGGCATGTATTACAATTCAGGTGCTGTCACCTATTCTTCTGCGTATAATTATCGTGCAAATAAACTGGCGGCCATCATTGCCGAAAAGATAGGAGAGGACCCTCAACCTTATCGCACGGAATCAAATAAAATACTGGCAGCTATCAATGCCCGTTTATGGTTGCCTGACAAAGGCCACTGGGCAGAGTACCAGGATTTCATGGGATTGAAACGGCTGCATGAAAGTGCAGGTGTATACACCATTTATCATGCCATCGACAGTGATGTGCCTGATGCTGTACAGGCGTTTCAGGCCACGCGTTACCTGGATACACAGATACCGCATATCCCTGTAAAAGGGAAAGGGTTGAAGGATGAAGGCTATGCTACTATTTCTACCAGTAACTGGATGCCATATACCTGGAGCACAAACAATGTCGCTTTTGCAGAAGTGATGCATACGGCATTGGCTTATTTCCAGGCGGGCAGAAATGAAGAGGGATTCCGGTTGTTCAAAAGTGCTGTATTGGATGGTATGTACCTGGGAGATAGCCCCGGCAATTTCGGCCAGATTTCATTTTATGATGCCGCCAGGGGAGAATGCTATCGTGATTTCGGGGATGCTATTGGGGTGGCTTCGCGCTTGCTGATACAGGGATTGTATGGCATTCGCCCGGATGGATTAAATAACCGTGTAATTATCAGACCGGGCTTCCCTGCATCCTGGCCATATGCTTCATTAAAAACACCGGATCTTAGTTTTCAATACAAGGAAGATACTTATCATATTTCGACTCATTTTTCAGCGATCGAATTAGAAATTCCTGCAAAAAAAGAGCGCGTTAAAAAGATCCTGGTAAATGGCAAGCCTGCCAGCTGGGAGCTATCTACAGTTGTAGCGGGGTATCCGCTGATTGCAATAAAAATTCCATCCGGCCATGCGGATGTAGTAATAGAATGGGCGGGAAAGGATATTGTCATACCAGCAGTCACCGGAGAGCGGACCACTTTCACATCGGCGACACAGGGAGAGATGACGTGGCTGGCGGCTCACGCCATGAATACGCAGCCAGTAAAAGAAATAACGGATCCGGGATTCTCCCGGGTCATAGCAAAACAATGTGAACCGATCGATATAGCTGCCCAATGGAACGCCTCCGTATCTGACATTTTTAAAAAAGACTATCGCTCGCCCCGTTCTCCTTACACCACCCTTCAAATTCCCCTGCATGGAATAGGAGAGTGGACCCATCCTAAAACGACCGCTAATATTGTAGACCCCAGGGAATGTCATTTTAAAGTGCCATTCCGGATCCCACAACAGGGCAAAAACATCGTTTTTACCTCCCGATGGGATAATTACCCTGACAGTGCGCAGATTCAACTCAGTGGCAAAGCAGATCATGCTTATCTGCTCCTCGCCGGCAGTACGAATTCCATGCAAAGCCGGATCGCCAATGGCAGGATTACCATTGTATATAAAGACGGCTCCCGGCAGGTCAGCGACCTGGTCAACCCCGAAACGTGGTGTCCGGTAGAACAGGATTACTTCACTGACAGCCTTGCCTTTAAAATGCATGCACCGAAGCCCTGGCGCCTTCATTTTAAAACCGGGATGGTGAGTCAGGATCTTGGCAAAGCGCTCAAAATTAAGGGCGTATATGGCCGGGAAATTGAAGGAGGAGCCGGTATGCTGCTTGATATTTTATTAGACCCACATAAAGAATTGAAAACGCTCACATTAGAAACATTGTCGAACGATGTGGTGGTGGGACTGATGGCGATTACTTTACAGCGTATTATAAATTAGACTAATTTAACGCCGCAAATTATTTCGTAAACAAGATGAAGCATTCGAAAACGCTTTTCCTGTCGCTGTTCACTGCTGCGTGCATAACAGCCTTTCTGTCAGGGGCATTGTATGAAAAGGAAATCGGCTCCGCGCTATACAATTCTGTGAAATACAAAACGACACAGCATTCGGTAGGCTATTCTCACATAGCAGCTCTAAACCTGATGGAAACCCAAGAATATTCGTGCTGATAAAATTGATAATATACTACCACAATAATCCCGTTTTTTAGTTTAAACGGCATTTCATCCACCTCTGGAAAGAAATATTATAAAAATTATTGCATTTTAAAAAAGCCTTATAAGTAATTGACTTATAAGGCTTTTCGTGTTCCCCTTTTCGCCCCTCAATTTTTGTTATCAATTTGTTAAAAACTTGTATCGTGCTGAAAATCAATTGTTATTATAGTTTATCAATTATAAAATAGTAAAATATATCAAACTTATTTTATATTTGCTCGTTCGTATATAATTATCATTTTGGCCTATGAAACACATTTACAAACACCGGCTTGCCATCTGGAAGTATAATAGGATGGACTATCGCCCTCAAAATTATGAAAGCGCTAATTGGATTACAACAGCTTGAAACTGAGGTTCTCTGATAGTTTTTTTTCAAAAAGTACGAAGATGAAGAAGATTCTAATCCTATTATGCGGCTGTTTGTTGCTTTTTACTGGTATAGCGAAGTCTCAAACCTGGTATCTTAATATGCCAGATACAGTCTGTATGTCTACTAATAGTAGCACTGCGGACCAGATGAAGTTTACCAGTATGAACGTTCAGCTGGCAAGTAATGCTGCTTCCAAGGCCAACTGGACAATCACTACGCCCAATGGTACCAACGCAGATTACAACATCCTGTATTCTGAAAGGACGTCCTCTGTGAAGGATACCTTGCTTAACCAGACGAACCTGCTCACATTGCAGTTTCTGACGCCGGGTAAGTATACCTTTACTATTGCGATGACCTATAAGTCGACGAGTGGTGGTAAAACTACTTACAGTACGGTTACCACATCACAAAGTATTGTTGTAGTCAATTGTACCATCTCGACCTGTAGTGGTGGTGATGCGAACATGCCTGGTTTCACTGAAAACTTCGGTACGCTGCCTACCAACACCAGTCGAATGGCATATTCCCCCAGCTCTGCCATCACTTATATTTATACGGCCTCTGGTGATCCTGCAGATAATTATTATGCGATCTCAAATTCAACTCACCTGAAAGGTGACTGGATCACTACCAATGACCACACAGGTACTACCCGTGGTGGTATGCTGGTAGCAAACTCCGGTTATACTCCTTCAACATTCTTCCAGAAACAGGTAGATGGTTTGTGCCGTGGTTCGGTATATAACTTTAGTGCCTGGTTCATAAATGCGGATAGTTCTCTCGTAATGACAAGCACCTGTAAATCGGGCTTTATTTATGCAGGGGTAACTTTCCAGATCCTGAACGCCGCGAATACCAGCCAGGTATTGGCCAGCTTCAGGACATACGCTGTTTCTCCCAACTTCGCCAAAGCAACCTGGCAAAGGTTCGGTGGTTCATTCACCGTACCTTCCGGCGTTAGTAGCGTAATTGTGCGTATCATTAACAACTTCCCCGGTGGTTGTGGTAACGATATCGCGGTGGATGATATCCAGTTCTCTTATTGTAGTCCTATTATTAATGCTTCCATCCTTGGATCGGCAAGCAACCTGAAAGAAGTATTGTGCGAGGGCGTAGCTACGACCCTCGTTTCTTCATATACACCTACCAACTATTTTACATCCCCTGCCTACCAGTGGGAAATGTCTGACGATGGGGGTGTAACCTGGTTTAATGTACCTTATGGTACGGCTAACAAAGACACCCTGGTAATTGCCAGCGGTGAGCTGAAAGGTACAAAAGACGTTGCGGCAGATTACCTGTTCCGTGTCCGCATCTTTGAAGCGGGAAGTTCCTCGGCTACGTGTGCCGCCCCTTCATCATCGGTCAAGATCACGATCCTACCGATGCCGGTGCTTAGTCTGACGAAATCGCAGGTCTGTGTGGGAGGCACAGTGGAGCTGGAAGCCTCCGGTGGTTACGATTACTTTAAGTGGAGTGATACCAGTTATGTCGGTCCCGACCGACACGTGACGGTCCTCAAAGATACAACCATCAAAGTATATGGTTATGTAACCTATGGTATTGATGGCGGTAAAACGTGTGTGGACTCGAATAGTGCTTCTATTAAGAAGGATGATTTGCCGATCGTGCAAATCGCGGCTTCCGACACCTCATTGTGTCTTGGTAGCAGGTTAACACTGCGAATAGCAGATGCACTCGCACCAAATGGTGATATCAATAAGAGTATCAGATGGTACAGAGGTACCAGTGTTGCTACAGGTACGCTGCTGACTGATTACAACGATCAGACAGTGATGCTGAACTATACGACGGAAACCCTTGCAGATACGTCGTTCTTTGTCGTGGTCGTAAGTAATACGTGTACGGTTACTTCGCCACCATTTAAAATAAAACTGACAGAAGTACCGGCGCCTCCTGCAGGTACGCACGTCACTCATTGTGTGGAAGACGGTACGAGTGATAATAACTCATTCACTATGACCCGTTCCCTTATTACCGGAACAAGGGGTATCTGGACTGTCACAGGTATTGACGGCCCAGGTCTGTCAGGTGATACCAGTGCTACGATCGATTTCAATGACTATGTAACTTTCACTACCAGCAGAAACAGCCCTACCTCAGTAATTACACTGAACAACCCGGGTATTACTGTTTACCTGCAATGGACGGTGACTGCTACCGGCAACACTGATTGTGTGGGCTATGCTTATGATACCCTGACACTAATTACTGGTGCTACCAGAGCTTACGCTGGTCCGGATACTACGCTTTGTGCTTCGAACAACGTATTCACAATGCAGGGTAACGAACCAAACGTAGCCCTGACAGGCGACTTCGCTGAAACCGGTACATGGACATTATTAGGTACGCCTACCGGTGTTACCATCGATGATATTCACGCTTATAATACTACCGTTAGAGTTACAAGCGGTACTTATCAGGATGTACAGCTGGCATGGACTATTAAAAATGCGTCAAACTGTGGTAACAATACGGATACCGTAGTGCTGCATTATACGCCACTGCCAACCATGACCCTGAAGCCGGATACAGTTTGTAATACCCTGGGTTATTTCGAGATGGATACCGTAGCGACTTCAGGTAATCCTACTTATTATAGCGTGACAGGTACTATGCCCGGTTTCACTGCCGTACCTGAAACTCAAATTTCCTACTGGCCAATCACTGTTCCTATTCCAACAGGCGTAGCGAATGGTGTATATACATTTACTGTAAACTTTAGAAGTGACAATGGCGGTTGTACCGGCTCCACTACTATCAAAGTAAATGTTGAAACACCTGGCACCGCTCCAACAGGCGTAACCGTAGGATCACCAAGTATTTGTACCAGCGGTACGACTACCCTTACAGCGGTAGGTGGTTCCCTGGGTAAAAATGCTGATGGTACCAACGCCGGTAAATATGTCTGGTATGCAGGTGGTTGCGGTACTGGTACTTCCATCGGCACCGGTGCTTCTATCACTGTTCCGGTTACTGCTACCACTACTTATTATGTAAGAGTGGAAAGCGCTGGTCAGTGTGGTAACACTGCCTGTGCAAGTGGTACTGTTACTGTTTACACAGCGCCACAAACTTCTAACGCAGGTCCTGCACAAACACATTGTAACGACTCCCTGTTCACCATGGCAGCTAAC
>Ga0182005_1000214_pt1 | contig 38331 bp, 34 predicted proteins | sample Sormic07211103_1_FD_123021 | JGI IMG/M metagenome (GOLD analysis project Ga0182005, IMG submission 123021) | Rhizosphere microbial communities from Sorghum bicolor, Mead, Nebraska, USA - 072115-103_1 MetaG | ecosystem: Host-associated > Plants > Roots > Rhizosphere | place: USA: Nebraska...
CTGGGCATGTGCGTGCTGATGCGCGCCATCACCAACGCCGGCCTGCCCCAGGGCGCGGTCAACCTGATTTGCGGCCGTGGTCGCGAAGTCGGTTCGCACCTGGTCAGCCATAAAGGCGTCGATCAGATCGTGTTCACCGGTTCCGTACCCACGGGCCAGTCGATCCTGCGTGATGCTGCGCAGCATGCGATTCCCAGCGTCATGGAGTTGGGGGGCAAGTCGGCGGCGATTGCCTTCGCCGATGCCAATCTCGAACAACTGCTGGCCAGCGTGCAGTCGGGTATTTTCTTCAATGCCGGTCAGGTCTGTTCGGCGATGTCGCGGCTGCTGGTGCAGCGCGAGATTTATGAAGAAGTGGTCGAGGCCGTGGTGGCCATGGCCGAAGGCCTCAGCGCCGGTGTCGGCCAGGATAACGCCGACCTGACACCAGTGGTCAGCGCCGGGCAACTGGCGGGCATCGAAGCATTGTGCCGTCGGGCCATCGAAGAGGGCGCCGTGGCGGTCACCGGTGGCGAAGCGTTCTCCGATCGCGCCGGGCACTTCATGCGTCCGACCGTGTTCCGTGACGTCACGCCACAGATGTGCATCGCCCAGGAAGAAGTGTTCGGGCCGGTGCTGGCGATCCTGCCGTTCGACACCGAAGAAGAGGCCATCGCCATCGCCAACGGTACCGAGTTCGGTCTGGTAGCGGGCGTGTTCACTCAGGACATCAGCCGCGCCATGCGCTGCACCCGACGTCTGAAATCCGGCCAGGTGTTTGTCAACGAATGGTATGCCGGCGGCATCGAGACGCCGTTCGGCGGGGTCGGGCTGTCGGGCTTCGGTCGCGAGAAGGGCCAGGAAGCCTTGTACAGCTACGTGCGCACCAAAAACGTGGCGATCCGGGTCGCTGGGGAGTGAACACCATGTTCAAGACTTGGCTTTGCATTGTCTGCGGCCTGATTTACGACGAGGCGCTGGGTTGGCCCGAGGATGGCATCGTCGCCGGCACTCGCTGGGAAGAGGTGCCCGAAGACTGGGTGTGCCCGGAGTGCCACGTCGGCAAGGCTGATTTCGAGATGCTCGATATCAGCCCTTACGCGGAGCCGGTGACGGGTGTCAGTACGCCGCCGGTCGCGGTGTCGGTGCCTGTCGTCCCTGTGGCGCCGCGCCAGCCGATCGTCATCATCGGCAGTGGTTATGCCGGTTATGGCCTGGCCCAGGCGTTGCGCAAGGCAGACCCAAAGGTCGAGATCTGCGTGCTGACCCAGGAATCCGGTCACCTGTATTCCAAGCCCGCGCTGTCGATCGGCTTGTCCCAGGGCAAGAGCGCCGAGGCGTTGTCCGGTGAGTCGCCGCTGTCGATCGAAAAACGCATGAACATTCGCGTTTATCCCCACTGCAAGGTGCAGGGCATCGACCCAGTGGCGCGGCGTCTGCGCACCAGTTTTGGCGAGATGGAGTACGGCCAGTTGGTGCTCGCCAGTGGCGCGCAACCGATCCGTCTGCCGATCCGGGGTGAGACGGGCGCCTTGCTCAGCGTCAACAACCTGCAGGATTACCACGGCTTCCGCGAGCGCCTCAATGGTGTGCAGCGGGTCGCGATCCTGGGTGATGGCTTGATCGGTTGCGAGTTTGCCAATGACTTGGCGCACAACGGTTTCAGCGTGGAGGTCATCGGCCTTGGTCGCTGGCCGATGGAGCGTCTGTTGCCCATCGAGGCCGGACAGGTCCTGCAGAACGCGCTGAGTGATCTGGGGGTCAAGTGGCATCTGCGAAACACCGTCGAGGCTATCGAATCGAGCGGGCAGAGCTATGTGCTGAAACTCGCCGATGGCCAGACCCTCGCGGCGGACCTGGTGCTGTCGGCGGTCGGGCTGCGGCCTGATCTGACGCTGGCGCAAAATGCGGGGCTGGCGGTGGGGCGGGGCATTCAAGTGAACGCCCAGTTGCAGACCTCGGCAGCGGGCATCTATGCCTTGGGCGATTGCATCGAGATCGACGGCCAGTTATTGCCGTACCTGGCACCGATCAACCAGGGCATCCAGGCGCTCAGCAAAACCTTGCTCGGCCAGCCCACCACGGTCGACTACCCGTTGATGCCGGTGACGGTGAAAACCCCGGCGGCACCATTGTGCCTGTTGGCGCCGGCCGTTGGGGGTGAAGGTGAGTGGCGCTGCACGCCGACTCAAGATGGTTTGAGCGCCGGGTTTTACGACATCGAGGGCCGGCTCAACGGCTTTGTCCTCCTGGGTCGCCAGGCACAAACGCAACGCAGCGCATTGCTGCAGTCCTGTCAGAACGCTCAACAGGCTGTCGCCTGAGGCCGCACACATGAAAAACTCGATCAATCTGCCCTACGACGATGCGACCTGCGGCTGGTACGCAGCGTTGCCCCAACAGCCTGACTGCAAGCGGCTGGCTGGCGAACAGCGGGCGGACTACGCGGTTATCGGCGCAGGCTTTGCCGGTTTGGCCGCGGCCCGACGTCTGGCTGAACACCATCCCGAAGCACGGATTCTGTTGGTGGATGCGCAGCGGGTCGCCCACGGCGCCTCAGGCCGCAACTCGGGGTTCGTCATCGACTTGCCCCACAAGTTCGCCCTGGAGCATCCGGACCCGGCGCACAAGCAGCGCTTGCTCTCACTCAACCGCTCGGCCATTTCCCAACTGCAGGGTTTGGTTCAGAAACACGACATCGATTGCCAGTGGTCCCATGCCGGCAAGTACCAGGGCGCCGTCGGCCCGCGCGGCATGGCTTACCTGGATCATTTCGAAAAACTGATGACCGACCTGGGCGAGCCGTTTCGCCGGGTGGGTTCTACGGAACTGGCCGGTGTACTGGGCACCCGGCACTACAGTGGCGCGATCTACACCCCGGGCTGCTACCTGATGCAACCGGCGGCGCTGGTCACCGGTATGGCCCGTGCACTGCCGGGCAATGTCGAGTTGCTGCAGGAATCGCCGATCCAGCGCCTGGAACGTGACGGTCGCGGCGGCTGGATTTTGCATGGCACCAACGGCGTGATCCGCACGCCTCAGCTGTTGCTGGGCACCAGCATCTTCACCCAGGAGTTCGGTTACCTGCGCAATCGCCTGTTGCCGGTGATGACCTTCGCCAGCTGGACCCGTCCGCTGACCGATGCGGAGCTGGCCACCTATGGCGGTCAACTAGACTGGGGCCTGACCCCGGCGGACCACGCCGGTACCACGGTACGCATGACCCAGGACCGTCGACTGATCATCCGCAACACCTACAAGCACGTGCCCAAGTACGGGCGCAGCACCAGCGACGGCACGCGTGCCAAGGTCCAGGAATCTCATCGCAAGGCGTTCAAAGCACGCTTCCCGCAACTGGCCGAGGTGCCGTTCAGCCACACCTGGGGCGGGGTCTATGCGATCTCGCGCAACTTCACCAACTTCTTCGGCGAGCTGGAGTCGGGTGTGCATGCGTCGGCCTGCGACAACGGTGTGGGCGCGGCTTGGGGAACGATCTCCGGCACCTTGCTGGCAGACCTTGCGGTGGGCGCCGAGTCTGCGCAGTTGAACGACATTCGTGCGGTGACCGGGATGCCGTCGCTCAATCCGCCGGAACCGTTCCTCGGCCTGGGTGTGCGCTCACGTATCCATCTGGCCGCGTGGAACAGCCGGAGCGAACTATGAGTGCGCCCCACAAAAAAGTGCTGCGCATCGACCATAAAGACCTGGATTTCACCTTTCGCGGCGGCCCACCGGGCGCCGCCTTCGTGGCCCGGGCCCTGAGCAACGAAGTCTCGCCGAACATCGGTGTGGGCTTTGCTCGCTGGGAGGGCGCGCAGGTGGCTTGGACAGTGCTGTATGACGAGGTGATTTTCGTCATTGAAGGCTGCTTCGAGTTGCGGGTTGGCGACGAGTTTTTCGAGGTCCGGCCCGGTCAATTGCTGTGGATTCCTGAAGGCACCGAGCTGTTGTACGGCGGGCATGCCTTGTTCGGATATGTCGTGCATCCGGGTAACTGGAAAGAGCTTCACGGTCTGGCTTGACCCTTTGATCCGGTCGATGCAAGTCCGGGTTTCGTACCTTCATTTTTCGGGAATCGGCACCGTGTTTGGACTGACGAAGACGTTCGGCGCGCTGTACCTGGCCAGCCTGTTGATGCAGCTGGGTTCGACTTTGCTGATGACCTATCTGGCGTTGCGCCTGAACGGGTTGGGCGCAACAGAAACCGCGGGCGGTGCGCTGATGGCCGCCAACGCCTTGGGCATGGTGCTGGGCGGCTGGGTAGGGCGTAGCCTGATCGCCCGGGTCGGGCACATTCGTACCTACGCGGCTTGCGCCGGAACCATTGCGGCGGCGGTATTGGCTCATGAATTCAGCACGGCCCTGCCGTTCTGGCTGGTGCTGCGGGCGTTGGTGGGGCTGGCGATGATGTGCCAGTTGATGGTGCTGGAAAGTTGGCTCAACGACCAGGCGAAAGCCGAACAGCGGGGCAGGGTGTTGGCGTTGTACATGGTCGCCAGTTACGTCGGCATGATGCTCGGTCAATTGGCCCTGAGTCTTGATGAAGGGCTGGGCATCCGCGCCTTGCTCGGCGTAGCCATGGTGTTCGCCCTGTGTTCGGTGCCGGTGGCGCTGACCCGCAATGCGCATCCGACGGCGGTGCCTGCGGCGTCCATCGATTTGCGTCTGTTCCTGCGGCGGATTCCACAGTCGCTGGTGACCATTCTGGTGTCGGGGATGATCAACGGAAGCTTCTACGGCCTGGCGGCGATCTATGCCAGCAATCAGGGGCTGGCCACGGCGCAGGTCGGTCAGTTCATGGCGTTGACTATCGGTGCGGGGTTGCTGGCACAGTTGCCGCTGGGCTGGCTCTCCGATCGCTTCCCCCGCGCCAGTCTGATTCGCGCAGTGGCGGTGCTGTTGATTGTCGTCAGCCTGCCGCTGGCGTTTAACCAGGCGCCGTCGTTTGGCGTGCTGCTGTGGTTCGGTGCCGCCATTGGTTTCCTGCAGTTTTGCCTGTATCCGTTGGGCGTGGCGCTGGCCAACGACAACATGGAGCCGGCTTTGCGCGTATCGCTCTCGGGGATGTTGCTGATTACCTTCGGCGTCGGTGCCTGTTTCGGGCCGCTGATCGCCGGGGCGCTGATGGAGTACCTCGGTGCGCCGAGTTTTTACTTCTTCTATGCCGGTAGTGCGCTGCTACTGGCCCTGTGTGTAGGCCAGGCGAAAGTCACAGGCAAACACCTGCAAAAGGGTGCGCCGCTGCACCAACCGATGACGCCTAACGGAATTGCCAGCTCTAACCTGGTGACGGTGGGGGAGTCATCCATCGAGGAGCGCAATCTGTAGCGGACGGCGATTATTAATGCGTTTTTCTCATGAGTCGGTGACTAAAAATGGTTTGAACGATGGTCAGCTTTCAATCATCTTGGCAATGCTGCCAAAACCGAGATAGACCGGAATTAATCTGCGGGTAGACCCTGTTCTGATGTCATTCGATATCAGGCAATAAGTAAGCTGCGGAAAAATTATCTAAACCCTTAAACAAAAACAAAAGGGGACAACAACAATGCGTGCGCAATCCGGCATGTTAAAAGGCTTGAACCCGAATGTGACTGTCGCTTCGATACTGGCGGTGATTTCATTCGTTCTATTTTGTGCATTTAAAGATGAACAGGCAGCCAAAGCCTTTGAAATGGCTTCCGGGTTTATCCTGCATAATTTCAAGTGGTATTACCTGACACTGGTCAGTGGCGTTCTTGGCCTGCTGCTTTATATCTCCATCAGCCGTTTCGGTAATTTGAAACTGGGTGCCGAACACGACAAGCCCGAGTTCAGTTTTGCTTCTTGGATTGCCATGTTGTTCAGCGCCGGGATGGGCATCGGCCTGATTTTCTGGTCGGTGGCCGAACCCATGCTGCACTACGCCGACAACCCGTTCTCCAAGGGTCTGACCGATGAATCGGCAACCCTGGCCATGCGTATCACCCTGTTCCACTGGGGCCTGCACCCTTGGGCAATCTTCTCCATGATCGGCCTGAGCCTGGCGTACTTCGCTTATCGCAAAGGTTTGCCCCTGGCATTGCGTTCGCTGCTGTACCCGCTGATTGGCGACCGTATTTATGGATGGATCGGTCATGTGGTCGACATCATGGGCGTGGTCATCACCGCCTTTGGCGTTTCCCAGTCTTTGGGTCTTGGCGTAGTTCAAATCAATACCGGTCTGCATAACGTTTTTGGTATTCCGGTCAGTGTTGGTTTGCAGTTGTCGATTATTCTGTTTGTCAGTGTGGTTGCTTGTATTTCCTTACTTGCCGGTTTGTCCAAAGGCATGAAGAGAATTTCCACGCTTAATATGTATTTGTCGTTTGCCTTGATGTTGGCGGTATTAGCCTTTGGTCCGACCCGTTACATTCTTAATCTGATGTTTGAATCCACCGGGGACTATGTTCAAAACATAGTTGGCCTGAGTTTCTGGATGGACACGCAGAAAGATACCGAATGGCAAAACTGGTGGACGGCGTTTTACTGGCCTTGGTGGATGACCTGGGGGCCGTTCGTAGGTCTGTTCATTGCGCGTATCTCCAAGGGCCGGACTATCCGTGAATTGGTGATCGGTGCGCTGGTGGTACCGACCCTGGTCACCATTCTGTGGATGTCGGTGTTTGGTGGCGCGGCCCTCAAGCATGAGCAACAGGATCGGCAGGCTTATCAGGCGTCGGTTGCGGGGCAGGTCGTTACCCAGGATCAGCCGAAGTTCGAAGGCGGCACCGTGCTGTTGGCTACCAAGAAAGAAACCACGGCAGCGATGTTCACCTTGTTGCAGACGCTCGATGGGCCAGGCGTTGGTGCTGCGTTGTCGATCCTGGTGTGCGTTCTGCTCGGGGTGCACTTCGTGACCACGGCGGACGCCGGCACCCAGGTGTTGTGCACCTTGTGTGCGGTGGGCAGTACCAATCCGCCGAACTGGATCAGGTTGTTGTGGTGCGTACTGGAAGGGGCTATCGCTGCAGGGTTGTTGTTGGCCGGCGGGCTCAAGGCGATTCAGATGGCGAGTATTGCCGCGGGGCTGCCGATTGCGATGTTGCTGATGGTGATGTCGTATACGTTGATTCACAGCTTGCGCAGGGAGATGCCGTCTGTGGCGGCCTGGATTCCGGCGGCGGATGTCTTACCACTGGTGGAGCGTCGGGAAGTGCCAGTGGCGGCTTGATGCGTGTCAGTGTACATATCCGTTTTTTCGGTAAAGGCTGCTGACGGTTCCGCTCTTGCAGCCATCCCTTTCAACGCCTTTTCGTTTTGGCAGTCTTGATGAACCTGTCCGTTGAAACATGCGCATGCGCCGCTGCGCCTTGATCCCATGCCTTGGGCTTGGACACCTTGGGGCTGCGGGGACTTTTCACAACTTGTTTTGGCCTGAGGTTTCTGGCCAGTTCCAACAAGCGCTGGGGCAGCTTTTCCAGAGGGATTACGGGAAAATATTCCGGGGGCAGCGCGATCTACATTCCCTCCTCGGACCTAGACCGCCAAGTGATAGGGCGAGACTTCCCAACCTTCAGGCTGGGTATCCCGATGGGTTTGCTCGACGCTTCGTTTGAGTAAGGCCGGGACCTTGTATGCCAATACCGCAGTAGTGAACTCGAGAAGGCAGCCTTCGGGCTGCCAAGGGTTTCGATGTCACTTTCCAGAATCGCTTCCAGTCGCTGGACATGCCTTCAATGCTCCAGCGGCGGCGATAGAATTCCGCGATCTGATGTGCAGTGACGCTCTCAGGTAGATTGCTCCTGAACATCAAGCTGCTGTCACCCGAGTTCGTTGGCGAATGAAGCGTCAGTCCGACACGCTGCCATTGGTAACTACAAAAACGTTGTCGGGCGACGAGTTCGTGATGGTCAGCGCGGCGGTGGTCATTAGGCCTGAATTTAACAGAGAGCACATTACAGGGCTCACCAGACTGAAAGAGACTGCTGAACAATAGAACGACTGCTCTTGGCCGTTTTCGGCCTGGGCGACCGGCTGAAATCGACCCAGAGCAGCCCTTCGCAGTGGCCTGCTAGGCCGTAAGATCGAAGACACGCTTTGCTGCATTTGCTTCACGCTTACTAAGCTAGCCTCGCAGCAGCCTCTATCCTCTAATTTCCGCTGTCGCTGGCAAGCATAGCTATTTAGTTAGTCTGCAGCGCCCTATAACCAAAAAAAATTATACGAGCATATCGTAAATTTCATCAGAGAACCCATACTGAACCAAGTATGTGCAATTACCCTCTGTAACTAGAGCCGCATCAACGCTTTCTCCTTCTGAAAGTATCAGTGAAACAGTTTCGGAGATTGGAATAAGCACCAAGTTTTTGGACTTTAAGATCTTATGTATTTCACCAAGATCACGAGGTTTTCTAGTTAAAGGAGTTCGCTGAGAACAACCCATTCCCCTGAAATAATCCCCAATTGACTCCAGCGTTATTTCATTGTTCTTAATTTTATGTGAGAGCCTAGAGTCAAAATGGCAATCCATCCATGCTGCCTGGTCAGGATCGTAAGGCACGGTAAGAGTAAACACTTGCGGAATTGCTTTACAAGGGTACTCCTCCTCAATACGTGCTGTGACTCTAATATACTCACCTTTGCGCAAGCGTGAAACCTTGTACACATCTCGAGTGACGATGGTCTTCGGCGGCTCTTGGTCAAAGTAATCGCCAAACATGCAGTGTTTCTCATAAGTTTCTGAGGCGACCTTTAATACAAGACCAGAGTCCTCCCTTACAAATTCCAGCGCATCACTGTAATCGTAAAAAACAATTTCAGTTGTATCAAAACCAGAGGAATTAGGCACATAAGAGAATCCGTCGATTATAGAGTCTAGATTAGCTCCTGCCCCGAATGTACGCTCAAAGTCACTCACTGGAAGGCTCCCTCTTCATTTTTTACTGTGGATGGTCGACTAAAAAATTTTTTCGACTCCGAATTACAACCATGACACTTTGACACACCTACATGAATTGCCTCTAGCCCTGTAGCCACCTTTAGCTTTAAATGGACTCTGCTAAGCGCCGCGTTACCGTCCGTATATGGACTCCTCCTCGTTGCAAGCCTCCTTTACTTTGGCGCCCGTGCCGACTGCACACGTATATTCGGCCTCTGACTTTGGCATCGATTCGATGCAGGGCCATGATGGGCTATTCGCGCGTCGGCTCCCAATCGCTTCTACGTGCTTTGCGCACCTGGACACTTGAGGGTTTTGCCGACGCCGGTTCGACCGGTTTGCCATTGCTCGGGTTGCTTCGCAATCGTGGTGTAGGGTGCTTCTCCCGGGATGAATAGGTCAGGCTACTGCTCGATCCGGTTGGTAATCAGTGCCGTTGCGCAGCATCGCCCAAGCCATGCGTGCAGTTTTGTTAGCCAGTGCGATAGCGGCCACGTTGGGATGTGAGCGCTCGGCTAAACGGACAGCCCATTGGCTAAGTCGATCGTCTTTGAATTTGGCTGTGCGCAGTGCCGAGCGCGCACCGTGGATCATCAGAGTTCGCAGATAAGCATCCCCGCGTTTGCTAATGCCAAGCAGTCGATCCTTGCCGCCAGAGCTGTGTTGCTTTGGCGTCAGCCCTAGCGAGGCGGCCAGTTGTCGGCCATTGTCAAACTGGCTGGCATCACCGATGGCAGCAACAAGTGCGGTGGAAATCATCGGGCCGACGCCACGCAGCTGTTGCAAACGGGCGGCCGCTGGGTCACTTGCCGCGATCGCTGATATCTCGCCATCGAGTTCTCTCACGCGGTCATCAAGTGCTCGCAGGTCGTCCCACAAACCGTTCAGCAGACGACGAAAGCGTGCCGTCAAACCATTATCGGCATCTTCTAGCCAGCACGGTATTGCACGACGCAGCATCAGTAACTCCTTCGGCGCTACGAGGCCGTACTCGGCGACCAGCCCACGAATCTGATTGGCTTTGGCCGTCCGTTGTTCGATTAAGCCGGCCCGGATGCGATGCGTCGCTTGGATATCCTGTTGCTCGATGGTCTTGACGGCGACGAAGCGCATGCTGGGACGGCTCATCGCCTCACAGATTGCCTCGGCATCGTTGGCATCGTTTTTGTTGCTCTTGACGTACGGCTTGACGAACTGCGGCGCGATCAGCCTCACTCGAAATCCGCGTGCCTGTAGCTGCCGCGCCCAATGGTGCGCACCGCCACAACTTTCCATGCCGATCTCGCAGCCGGGTTCGATCTTTTCCAGCACCGTTTGCAGCCAGCGATCGCGAGATAAACGCTGCCGCCAGATGGGCTGCTCATGACGATCCACTCCGTGAATCTGAAACACGTTCTTGGCCAGGTCGACCCCAATGCGCATAAGCTTCATGTGTGGACTCCTTCTCACTGTTGACTGTGGTTCGCACCTTCAGTCTGGCACTCAAGATGCCGAGGTGAGGAGGAGTCCATCCCATTGCTTCTGGCCGATTTCTGCCTGTCGCATGCCTTGTTCCTAGCCCCATTTGGCTTAGGGACAAACCAATGCAATTGGTGGGTTGAATGCAAACCGGTTGGCAGTGGAATGCAGTTTGCAACCTCGGACGGCACATCGAAATTCGGTCAGGTTGCAGTCCCGATGACTCCTGGCCAACCTCAAGACTTCGTCCCCGAAAACCCATCGGTCGCAATTTTCCTCCCCCAAGATTGACCGCAAGCACGCTTCGACGTTAACTGTACGTATATACAGTTTTGGTTAAGGCACCCACCATGAGCGTCACCATCCTCGGCCCGTTGGCGGAAGGGGGAGTCCGGCTCCCTTTTTACTCGTTCAAAGTCCCTGCTGGCTTCCCATCACCGGCTGCGGATCACCTTGAGCAGCACATTTCCATCGACGAACTTCTGGATATCCGAGCACCGCATATTTACTTGGTGCGCATCGAAGGCCACAGCATGGAAGGCGCTGGGATCTTCGATGGCGATATGGCCGTGGTTGATCGCTCGATCACCGCTGAACACGGCCACATCGTGATTGCGGCAGTGAACTGCGAGCCGGTATGTAAGCGCCTGTGCAAGCGTGGCTCCGACATCATCCTAATGTCCGAGAATGCAGGTTACCCGCCGCGATACATTCTCGAAGGTGATGAACTGATCATCTGGGGTGTAGTGACGTTCAGTGTGCGCGCTCATGATCCGAAAGCCTGATCCAGTCTTCGCCCTGATCGATTGCAACTCGTTTTATGCGAGCTGTGAGCGAGTCTTTCGCCCAGACCTGACCAAGACCCCCATTGTGGTGTTGTCGAATAATGACGGCTGCGTGATTGCCCGCAGCGCGGACAGCAAGCCGTTCATAAAGATGGGCGAGCCGTACTTCCAGATCAAACACAAACTCAAGCAGCACGGCATCGTCGCGTTCTCATCGAACTACGCGCTCTACGGCGATCTGAGCCAACGCGTGATGAGCGTGATCGAGTCGCTAGTACCGGCTGTTGAGGTCTACAGCATCGATGAAGCGTTCGCGGATTTGGCAGGTGTGCCAGGTGATCTCGAGGCGCTCGGTCGGCGAATTCGGGCACAGGTATATCAGAGTACCGGCATCCCGGTCGGCGTCGGCATTGCCGGTACGAAAACGTTGAGCAAGCTCGCCAATCACGCGGCCAAAAAATGGCAGGTGCAGAGTGGCGGTGTCGTTGATCTACGTGACCAAGTTAAGCGCGATTGGGTACTCAAGAAATGCTCGGTCTCGGACGTATGGGGTGTCGGACGCAAGATGACTCTTCACTTGGAGGGTATGGGCATTAAGTCAGCTTGGGATCTCTCCAAAACCGATCCCTGGACGTTGCGCAAGAAATTCAGCGTAGTTATTGAGAAGACGGCACGGGAGCTCGCGGGTACGCCATGCCTTGAGCTCGATGAACCTGACCCACCGAAGCAAGAGATCTGCTGCAGCCGGATGTTCGGCAAGCGTCTCACCGACATTGGGCCGATCAAAGAAGCCGTGGCTACCTACATGCAGCGCGCTACCGAAAAGCTCCGCGCTCAACAGTCGCTGTGTAAGAAAATTCGAATCAGCATCCGCACCAGTATGTTCAGTCCAGAGGAAGCCAAGTACGCCAATGGTGTGTTGGTGGAATTGCCCTATCCAACGGACGATGTTCGCTTGATGACAAAGGCTGCGGTAGATGCGGTGGATCGAGTCTTCCGGCCAGGGTTCAAGTACAGCAAGGCTGAGGTGCTCCTGCTCAATCTTTGCCAGAAAGGCGAGTTTACCGATGACTTGTTTTCGATCTCACAGCCGGTCGCGACCGAGAAAGTCATGAGCGTGCTGGATTCCATCAACGAGCGATGGGGTAGGGGAGCACTGCGCTTGGCGAGCGTGCCGACCAATCCTGATTGGGGGATGCGCAGGGAGATGATGAGCCAGAGCTTTACGACGCGTGTTGATCAGCTTTGGACGGTGTACTGCAAGTAATTACGGGCAGCTTAGGTGGCGCACACCAAGAGGCAATCGGCTTCACCGCGAACCTCTGAGACGCTCAACGAAATCTCGAGATGTACGTCTGTTAGGTTAGAGTTATGTCCGAGAAGATATCTCATCAAGTACGTATGCCCGTATCTGATCCATCCTTTCCCGCTGCGCACCATCAATCTCAAAGTACGTATCACAAATTGGGTCTGCCAAAACCAGTTCGTTCGTCCCAGGGCGCAGCATGATGTTGTCGAGTTTAATGTCCGCCTCAGCTCCATGCTCCGAGGCAAAGGCTGTCATGGTTGCAAGTGTCGTCAGCAAACCACAGAGCTCAGGTTCTTCATTACTACGCTGGAGGCAGCGAAACCCAAACTGTTGTAGTTCTTCCCCATAAATCTGGGGTTCGTCATCTGTCAGTTCAACAAGAAGAGTGATGAGTTTTTGGGTCTCTGCATTAGCCGGATCGAGATCTTCCAGCCACTCAACCTGCGCTAGCCAGTAGAAGTCTTCTTTGTCCTCGTCCGAAGGCGCGACGGGGCCAAAATCCTTTATGACTCGTGGCACATGCGGGTTGCCTGAGGCTGATTGACGAGATACGAAGTTGTGTCCGCACCCTTGTCTCGTGAGCCTGTAAAGACGCCCCTCGCTGCAGAACAACATGGTGGATGAGCCGTGTCCGAAATATTCCGCTGAGAGAAGCGGTGGGCGGCTTCGAAGATAGTCAATGTAGGGGCCTTGAAAGAGGAGGCTCATTGCGAATTTCCTGTTTGCTTACGTTCGGAAGGCCAGCGAATATCGCTGAAGTAGATCAGTCTTTTGATACGAATTAGCTAGTGTAGGGGAGGGTGGCGCGGACGCTTAAATCTAACCATTTATTGCGACCTTTAAGCACCTGAGATAACGTCGGCGTCGGCCTGTAACCCATTGCTGAAATTGGCCCGTCGCGCTGCTCCAAGGATGAGAAAAATGGCTTACAAATCGAGCTCCATCGCTGGCGTTATTCGCCATCTCAATCGAGACTACTATCTCCCAGCGATACAGCGACCATACGTTTGGACTCCGGAACAGATCGTCCGTCTGTTCGACAGTTTGCTCAAAGGTTACCCGATCAGCTCTTTCCTTTTCTGGGAAGTCGAGCCTGCTCAGGCTGGGAGCCTCGACATATACAAATTCGTTGAAGATTTTAAGTTTGGTGATTTCCACAACGAAACAGCGGACGTCACTGACCAGCATTTAACCCTCGTACTCGATGGCCAGCAACGGCTGACTTCTTTGCTGATCGGCTTACGTGGCAGCTACAAGGTCAAACTCAAAGGGAAGCGTTGGCAAAACCCCGACTCTTGGGTACGCCAGAGCCTTTATCTCGATCTGATGGTGGATGCGAGCGATGAGGAATCTGAATCTGATATCAGTTATGGACTGTCTTTCTTTGAGGAAGCACCTGTAGAGCAGGCGGGAACTCACTGGTTCTCTGTCAGAAATATCATGCAATTTGACGACAAGGATGGGTTTGACGGCTACGTGGAGAAGCTCTTGGACTTGCTTGAGTCAAAGGACGTTTCCCGAACTGACTGTCGTATTGTCGAGCGCAATCTTAAAAAACTGTATCACGCGGTTTGGGTAGACGAGTCAGTTGCTTATTTTACCGAGACCAGCCGTTCACTCGAACGAGTATTAGACATTTTTGTACGTGCTAACGAGGGTGGTACGAAACTGAGCAAGTCTGATCTTTTACTTTCCACCATTACCACCACATGGGGTGACCTGAATGCCCGGGAGGAGATCTACAGCTACGTCGACTATCTGAACAGTGGTTTGGCGCGAAACAACAGTTTCGACAAGGACTGGGTGATGAAAGCTTGTCTGGTTCTTTCAGATTTGCCTAACGCCTACAAAGTATCCAATTTTACAAAGAAAAACCTCGATCTCATCCGTCACAATTGGGAAGGTATCAAGTCCGCGCTAGAGATGACGGTTCGCCTTGCGAACGATTTCGGGATAGATCGTGAGACGCTGACCAGTTCGAACGCGTTATTGCCAATCGCATACTATTTTTTCAAAACGTCTGTAAGGTTTAATTCAACCGAAGCCAATCACTTGGAAGCCATACAAGCGATGCATCGCTGGTTGGTCAAAGCTTTGCTCGCGAGTACCTTCGGCGGTTCATCTGATGGCACCATCAGCCAGTCCCGAAAAATCATTCAAGAAAGCCTCGCGACATCTAGCGAGTTTCCAGAGAGGGCTCTTCTGCTTGGCCTTCGTCGGCAGAGTCATATTGATTTCACGGATCCGCGAAGCCTGGACGACCTACTGTCATTGACCTATCAAGATAGGACTACCTTCTTCGCGCTGTCCCTGCTATATCCGGACAAACGTTGGGGAAGTGCCCAGTACCACGTGGATCATATATTTCCCCAAGCCAGTCTCACTAAGGCAAAACTGTTGAGCCACGGTGTATCGGAGTGGGGCGTAGAGGCTTACCTCAAAGGCAAAGACCGTCTGAGCAATCTCCAGCTTTTGCCATACCTAGACAACATCGAGAAATCAGATCAGCAATTTGAAGTTTGGTTAAGTGGTCGCAGTCTGACGTTTACGCATGAGCATTCAATTCCGGATGATAAAGAGCTGTATCAGGTAGACCGTTTACTCGATTTTCTCAAAGCGCGAGATATGTTACTGAGAAAACGCTATGCGGATATCTTAGGTTTTTCCAGCTATCCGGTGGCCAGTGAAGAGTCGAGCGATGCTTTGGAATGTTCAGATTCTCTAGAGGCAGAAATTTCGGAAAAGTAATTCGCTCGTCTTTGAAGGTTCCACAGGCAAAAGATGGATCTGTGTTCTCCCCTGCGCTCGGGCTCAGGGGAGGGTTCACAGTTGGAGCCAAAGGAGACGAGCGAAAAATTTCTGATTTCGATGAGGCTTTAGCTTTTCTGAAAGCACAACCGTCAGCGCGTTGGCGTCGCCCTAATGACCAAGGTAATTGGGGAATCGTTACTGGTATTCGTTGGATCGATTTAGAGTTTTAGTTCTGCTGGGACATTATGCGCGGAAGTGAAATTGTTCAAAAAAGTGAAGTAGGATGCTGAGTCAGAATTAAAATGCTGTTTTTGGTGTATCGTTAGGATACTAACTACATAGAGGTCTTCCATGTCCAAACTCGCAGAATTCCGCCAACTCGAAAAACACCTCGCCGAACAGCTCCAAGCGCTCGAAGCCTTGAAGGGTGATGCTGGCCTCAAGAAAGAAATCGAATTCGAATCGAAGCTGCGCGATTTGCTCGCAAAGTATGGCTACAGCCTCAAAGACGTGATCAATCTTCTGGATCCACAGGCTGGCCGTCGCGCTCCCGTCGCCGCGCCGAAAGCGGGCACGCGCAAGGCCCGCCAAGTGAAAGTCTACAAGAACCCGCACACCGGCGAGATTATCGAAACGAAAGGCGGCAATCACAAAGGATTGAAAGAGTGGAAAGCTGAACACGGCGCCGGCACCGTCGAGTCCTGGCTGACCAAGTAATCTTGGGTTTACCGCAAAAGGGGGCCTATTGTGGCCCCTTTTTTTTGGTTCGGCTTTTACTGGACAGAGAATCGCTTTGAGCACTAACGCATTCAGTCCCAGCAGCGAGCCTACCGCTTTCTCATCTAACGAGCTGGTCGGCTGGTCGATGGCGTGGCTGCCCCGCAATTCAACAACCCGACACACCCGATAGCCTATCTTGATCCCAATTCAAAATAACGAGATCAATTACCATCCTGAATGGTGAGCACGCTACCTATATGTCTGAATTGCTCTCGAACCCAAGTTTGAACTGGATCCGACTGCTGATATGCGTGCCACTGCATCATTTCGACAAGGGGAGGGATAGGGACTGGACATTCGAAGATACGGAGCGGCCAGCGTTGGGCTGCCCAACGTGCTAATCGGGTAGGCAATGTGCCAACCCGGTCTGTGCCAACAACACACTGAGGTATTTGTGTGAAGGTTGAAACCCAGGTCTCGATGCGTCGGTTCAGGTTATGTTCTCTCAGGAACTGCTCGTCTAAAGCCTTCACACGTCCCAATCCCCATTGGGCCACCACATGGCCCAAGCCTAGATATTCCTCCAATGTAATAGAGTCACTAAATTTCTTATTTTCATCCCAGATGACGCAAGAGAAGGTGTCAGTGAAGAGTCTCTCTGAGGGATGCTCCTCGCTGATCACAGTGTCGGATGTGATCAGAAAATCAACCTCTCCGCTTTCGATTTCCTCTAAAAACCGACCCGAAAATGGACGGATATCGAACGCGATACCTGGTGCACGCTTGTATATATGCGCGAGAACCAGCGGGATGAATATCGACGCAACATAGTCGGAGCAGGTGACTGAAAGACGGCGATCAACGGTGGCAAGGTCAATGTTGGAGGGCGACGCAGATGTTATAGCCTGCATCCGTAAAAGCAGATCCCGTACAGGGACTTGTAACGATTGAGCAAACGGTGTCAAAACCATCGTTTTTCCAACCTGCGTCAGAATCTCGTCATTGAAATATTCACGAAGACGCGCTAGTGCGTTGCTCATTGCAGGGCGGCTTAAAAATAGCCGATCAGCTGCACGCGTAATGCTTTTCTCAGCCAACAACGCGTCAAGGCAGACGATATTGTTCAAATCGAATTTATTCAGGCGCATTTGACGGAGCAGACCTTAGGACAGTTTATTCCCTAAATTTACTTCAACCGGGACGTAATGCAAGAGATCTTCAAAGCGCACCTGTCAAAAATATGACGGTGTAGACGATCTGCAGGAAGGGCAGCTAGGGCCAATTCAGCTTGCCTGTAGCGTGCTTTATTGGCCCTGAGTTCCTATAAAGGAAACGAAAATTGAACCCAAAGCCGGTCGCCCTCAGGCCGATTGCGTACACCGAACTCATGTTGCCATTTGACTGCGATCCCTGAATTGGGAGTGAAATTGTATCGAACCTGTGGGCCAATCGCGAAAGCCTTCCCACGGTAGCCGTCATCAATATCTACTGAGCTAGATGTGTCATCAGTGACCTGCTGCAAGGCGTAGCCTTGCACGCCAAGCTGAAGGTTTGGTAAAACTGAGTAACCTACAATCCATTCTGCAAAAGCAATGTTGCCTGAATGGTAATTTGTATCATGGTTTGGAGAGTTGATTTCGTAACCTACAGTAGCAGAAAGCTCCGTTTTGGGGTTCGGAAACCAAGTCGCATTCAAACTCGGAGCAAATCCATATGTATTCGCTCCAACATTAGCGATGCGCTCATCGGAATATCTACCAGTTGGAAGAGTAAAGTCCAGCGCTAAGAATGAGTAAAAATTGGCGTCTATATTACGGTAACCCAAGTATAAGCCATGGAGGACTATGTCGCCGACGCCGCTGGTTGAGTCTCTACCAAAGGGGAGCTCGACTTTATTGTAGATCAGCGGAACCACTAATCCGGATGCCAACTGAAATGGCCCCGCATCAACATCCCACGTATGCACCACTCGCATGGCGTCAACGACTACGTCTGCACTAAATTTTGGGAGTGCCTCGTTGCCATTTTTGTCCGCCAATTTATCAGCGGAGTAGTAAAGGCTATAGTTATAGAACTGTGTCTTCCCAGGCTCTGGCATAATCCCGTTTAAGACAGTGTTAATTCCTATTGGATATCGCTGCTGGCCATTTTCGGTTGCGGATGCGAAATTTTGACTAAGCATCAGGAGCGTACAAGCTACAGGAAAGCAAAACGGTAAAATGGGCTTAACCATAGGAATCACCTTTATTTTTATTTTTGATGTTTGTGTAAGGTTGTATTTGTGTTCACAAGTAATTGAGCGAACTTAGGGCCGGCTGACGCCTGTGAACGGGTGCATATCAAGATTGCCGCAGATGGAGCACTTAATTAAATGCTCCATCTACTGCCGCAGCATTCCACACCTATCCAGTGCGTTAGTTAATATCAGCGCCAATGAATCATTGGTAAACCTGCTACGGGTGATTGAAAAGTAGGTATGGTCGTACCTTTCAGACTGCCGACATAAACGGTTTTTAGATCGGGGCCTCCGAATGTGATACTTGCCATCCAAGGAGAAACGGTTCCGCCGCACGCTGCCAAAGTTTCAAAGGAAACAGCTTTTCCCGAGTGAAACTCGCGCTCAAATTTATCGAGCGCAGGCCCTTTGCCGTCGTCGAAAATTGTCGTGAGATCACCTTCAGGAGTAATTGCAATTATCCTGTCGGAGAAGCACATCGCTCCCCATAGATTCCCGTAAGAGTCGAAAGCAATACCGTCAATGACACCCTGTCCCAAATTACTCGGGCCGAAAACCTCCCGACCCGAAAGTTCTCCATCAGCTCCAACTCTCAAACGGGTGACATGATTTGCGGTGGTCTCGGCGACGTAGAGATACTCTTCATTCGCATCAAGGCGAATTTCATTGGTGAAGGCAAAACCTTCAGCAACGATCCGCAGTCCACGGTCATCTATTAACGCGATAAAACCATCTGCAAGATCATTACGAATCGCATCGCTCCACGGGTTGGTACGGGTGGAGATCGTCAGCCAAATCCGATCTTTGGAGTCTCTAAGCACGTAGTTGACTTTTCCAATCGGGTGTCCATCGATGTTGTCATGCAACACTCGCGAACGCCCATCCCGAGTCATGATCTCTAAAGCATCAGTCCCGAAATTGGCGATTAAAAAATCTCCGTTCCTGGCGAAAGCAAGTCCGTTGGGGAGCGTTCCAGTAAGAAGACTCGAACGAGCGTCAGCGGCCAGGTCGAAGTGAGCACTCTGGTGCTGAACGATCAAGCGCTGGACGCTGTCGGGCCCGATGCGCATTACACCTCCACGGGCATCTGCACTCCACAGTGTGCCGTCCCGTTCAGCGAGAATGCATTCGGGGCGACATAGATCGTGTCCAACGTAACTGATGTCCGATCTGTCGAGTACCCAACCCTGCAGTGGGTTCTTGAGCGCGCTCACGTCCTAACTCCGCTCACACCCAGCTCTGCGAAGGTTTCAGCAATCCAGTCGGCAATGAAGTCGCGGACATTCGTCATGTTGTCTGCGCTTACATGTTCAATTCCCCCTTCATTACGGGTGAAAAATTTAAGCTCACGCTTGGGGCTGTTAACCGCTCCATCATATTGCTGATGAGCATATTCGCGGGGAATCTGACGATCAGCATCACCATGAGTGATCAGGAAGGGCACCGTAATCTTATCGATGACTGGGGCCAAGGTTATGCCCTCAGCAAAGGAGATGAACTCGCTTACATCATTTGTACCCCATACCCACTGGACATGATCCCAGTAATGGGGAACAGGAATGTCACCCTCACGAGCAAGGCGACGTTTCTGCAATTCACCCCAATTGAAGTTCGCGCCCCAAGCGACACACAGTTTTAATCGCTTCTCCATTGCCACCGCACGCGGTGCGTAGTATCCGCCCAGCGACCAGGCGCACATGCCTATGTTGTCGCTGTCCACGTCGTCTCGCTGTTCTAGGTAGTCGATAACTGCACCGGCCCAAACTTCGGACTCAATCAGGGCAGTCAAGCCGTTCAAGCGCAAGGCCTCTCCGGTACCCGGTTGATCCACAGAAATGCTTGAAATGCCGCGATCAGCAAGTGCGCTTTGAATACCACTGCCGTAGATCATCTCTTTGAAACTATCCAGGCCGTTGGCTAGAACAATACAGGGTGCCTTTGGGTTGCTGCCCTTTGCCGCCACAAACAGCCCGGCAAGCGTGGTACCGTCATAGGGAATATCTACGCGCCGGCAGTTGGCCTCGGACAGCTCCGTGTGCTGTACAAAGCATGCGAGCCCCTTTTTGTAGACAGGCTTGCGCGGCTCGAAAGTCGGGTGTGTCACTCGCTCGGCAGTCATGTAATAAACTGCAGCACGCTCCAATTTCGTACCGGCGCTAAGTTTTCGCCCAGCAGAGAGGTCGGCCTCTGCTAGTGAGTACAGGCGATCACCGAGGCTGCTCCAGGCGTGGAAGAAAGCCTCTGCGCCGCTATCATCCGTACGTTGGGATGGCTCAACCAAAGGACGACAAACGTCGTCTATTTCGCCGTAATTTCCACCTGTAGCTAACGCAAGGTTAACGGACAGGTTCCATACATAATTGGTTGGGAAATATTCGATCATTTTTTGTTCCTCACAAATTGACTGCGGCGCGGCCTTTCAGGTTGAGAATCTTGCGTGCTTCGTCGGGTGTTGCCACCTCCAGAGACAGTTCATCAAGGATGCGGCGTACTTTGCGCACCTGGTCTGCATTGCTGACCGCAAGTTCGCCTTTGCCCAAATACACGCTGTCTTCGAGACCTACGCGAACATTACCGCCCATGACGGCTGACACGGCAGCAAGAGGCATTTGGTGCCGTCCTGCCCCAAGGACAGAAAATTGATAATTTGCGCGCCCGAATAACCTGTCAGCTGTAGTGCGCATCAGCGAAAGATTTTCCGGGTCAGGGCCCATGCCCCCGAGTACGCCATAAATTGACTGGATGAATAGCGGAGGTTGAACGAGACCTTCTTCCACGAAAAACGCGAGACTGTACAGGTGGCCAATGTCGTAGCATTCGAATTCAAACCGAGTGCCGCATTCCTCACCCAACTTCAACATAATGTGTTTTATATCTTTGAACGTGTTCCGGAAAATCGTATCTTCGAAAGCCTCTAAATAAGGTTTTTCCCACTCGAAACGATAGTCCGTTATCTTTCGCGCAAGTGGATGAAGCGAGAAGTTCATTGACCCCATGTTCAGGGAACATAATTCCGGCTTGATCTGCAGAGCATAGGCAAGTCGCTCTTCAAGCGACATGTGCACACTTCCACCTGTAGTTATGTTTATCACTGCATCAGTTGCCTGCGCTATGCGAGGCACAAACTGGTCAAATACTTCAGGGGCTGAGGTGGGCCGGCCATCTCGAGGGTCACGAGCGTGCAGATGCAGGATTGCTGCACCCGCTTCAGCAGCCTCAATCGCTTGAGCAGCAATGTCGTCAGGAGTTAGAGGTAGATAGCGAGACATACTCGGCACGTGAGCCGAACCGGTGATCGCACACGTAATAATGACCTTGCTCATTGTCGTTATCCAATATTAGTATTAACTAATTTGCGCAGTTAGATGGGTTGCATCAACGTGGTATAGGTACTGTTCATTAACGCACCGGCATCACCGTGGGGCTTTCCTTCCCACTGAGCCATTTCCCATTCACCCAACCGTACACTTACGTCGTAAACGAGCTTTGCTCTGGGCATCCGGCGCTGTTCGAACGAAGTTAATGCTGATCCTAGGCTGCCAGTGTTAGCGGCTAGCATCTCAGCGAGTAGGACTGAATCCTCGATGGCCATCCCTGCACCCTCCGCAAGGTGCGGGGTACTCGAGTGAGCCGAATCACCAATCAGGACGACTCGACCCTTGTGCCAAGGTTCTGGAAGCATGACCACTTCCATTGGCCGATAGACCACATCCTTCGCGTCCAAAATCTGCTCGCTCAGCTGCTTCACAATTCCGCCGTATTCAGAGAGCCTTTCCTTAAGAAGGGTATGCAGCTGATCTGTTGGATGCCTTGGGTTACCTGGTTCTGGCGTGGCGACGAATAGGTACATGAGCGTTTCTGAAAGCGGCACAAGGCCGGCTTTGCTCTTAGCACCAAAGAAAATCATTCCCCAGTCCAGATCACGAGGACGCTCAAAGTTGTGGCGCCACACGCCCTGGCCTGTGAAGTGCGGCTTTACAGCATCGCCGAACAGCTGATGGCGCAGCTGCGAAAAGGCGCCATCCGCACCGACGATGAGGTCGTATCGTCCTTCAGTGCCGTCGCTGAATACGGCATCGATACCATCAGCGTCTTCTTTCCAGGAGGAAAGCGTGACACCCAAACGAACCGAGGTTCCTTGCCCGAGGGTGGTCTCAGTCAAAATCTTATGGAGGGCCGGCCTGCGGATTCCGTTGATTGGAGGGTAATCGGAACCGAGCACGTTATGCCCACAACCTTCACCTAGTTGGTTGCCCTGGGCGTCGCAGAAACGCCATCCCTGAAAGCCACGGCCATCTCGCACACACGCATCGCCCAATCCGATATCGCATAGAGCACGCAAAACATTCGAAGGTTGAATTATGCCGACACCGTAAACTGACCAACTTGGATCACGCTCGATTACATCGGCTTCAATCCCTTTTCGATGAAGTGCGATAGCGGCGGTTAGACCTCCGATGCCACCTCCAATAATCAAGACCTTGCGAATTGCCACTTTAGCCACCTGCAATATTTTGGAATTATTGTTTGCTGAAACTAATATTGTTTTCTGAAGCTAATTACTGAGCCGTTGGAATCTTCCCATCGGTGAGGTAGCGAACATCCCACTCTGGTGCTTGCGCCAGGAACGGTGGGATTTCTTGTACCCAGTGGGAGTAAGCGAAAAGTGGAACTGGCCATTCTCGGGGTACCCAGGTGTCGTCAACATAGTCGGAGTCTGTCCCGTACTCGATTTCCCCGCCTGCGGGGCATGGCAAGTAATAGAACAACGCAGAGTCGACCCGATGCCGTCCAAGTCCATAATGCGACTTAGGCCACCCGGCGCGCTCCATGTTATTAACCCCCACCATCAACTCATCAATGTCAGATACCCCAAAATTAGCGTGATGGAAGCGCAGTTTTCCATCCATGCCAGGCAGTGGCCCAGAGGCATTTATTGCCAGCAGAGAATGATGGTTGTTGGTGCCGTCTGCGCGTAGGTAGACGCCTACGTTGTGCTGATAGTCAGATAACTTGAATCCAAGACGCTCTTGAAAGAAAGCGGTCTCTTGGAGAAAGTTAGGCATCGCAAAAACTACATGATTAATAGTTTTGGGAGCTGCATGCGTGCGCCAAGGGCGGGGCGTGTTGAGGCGCTGAACATACCCAGGTGCGTTGGTAAGAGGCGGGGCGCTCACTACAGGTTTTTTCGTAAAGAGCCGAAGGCCAAAGGCGAGTCCGCCATCTGTTAGGAAACGAGCTACACCATCTTCACCGATGAGCACTTCCCGATCCTGCTTCAGGTTCTGGATCAGCAAATCGAGGGCTAATTCAGAATCAACTCCCCAGATAACTTCGCGAACTCCGAGGCCGACTTGGCTCGTATTGGGCATCCGATAGTCATCGATTGATCTAACTACCACCTTTGAGCCTTCTTTGAGCTCAAATACCGATTCTGTTGCATCGCTTTGCTTAAGCGAAAGCCCAAAATCTTTCAAATACTGCGTGCATAGAGCTACGTCATCAACGCCGTAAACCAGAGATTCAATTCCTACAATCGCCATGATTAATCCTCAGCATTAGTCTAGTGAGCAGGGCGTTACCCTTTTCGGAGTCGAAAAAGGGTGAACACTAGAGCGAGGGAAAATCGCCGGTAAGCCAAATTTGGGACGTGACGTCCACTGGGGCGGGAGGGCAGACGAGACGGAACGTACGGAATGAATGAGTAGACATGGAATCCTCCAACTTTTATTAGCCCTCATCGAGGTGGGGCGTTCTTGTGAAACCAATGATGGAGGAGAGGCGGGAAATGAAAAGTTTGTTCAGCAGACGCCTATGGTTCATGAGATGAACTCGTGCGGAGCATGGGCAGCGGGCAGAGTGGTCGCGTAGGAGTTCGTGCTGGGGTCGACGTCGCGTGTCGCACATCCCACGGCTTCCGACCCACTGGCAGCTCAGTGAGGTACGCCCGTTCGAGAGCCAAGCGAACGTATGGGGCGGCTCACCGATGCATGTTTGTAGGCTAAAAAAACAAGAAATGTTACGAGGTTGTAGGATCATGATTGAAGCTATCGTCACAAAAAAAATTCTTGTAGCTGATGACATATTCTCCTTCCACCTAGTGCGAGCGGATGGAGCATCTCTACCTGAATTTTCTGCTGGGGCGCACATAGATGTGCAGCTACCTAACGGCTTGGTTAGGCAGTATTCGATACACAGCAGTCCAGAGGACACGCTTCGATACGAGATTGCTGTCTTGCTGGATCCATCTTCTCGAGGTGGTTCGCGAGCGATGCACGAGCTCCTTCATGAGGGCACGCGCGTAGTCATAAGCGAGCCCCGAAATTTATTTCCTCTCACACCTGACGCTAAACGCTCCTTGCTGTTTGCAGGAGGAATTGGTGTCACTCCTATTCTGTGCATGGCGCAACGGCTAAATAAGCTGGGGTCATCATTTGAGATGCACTATTGCAGTCGTTCGCGATCCCGAGCTGCATTCGTAGATCGGATCCAGGCGTCTGATTTTGCAGAAGCGGTTACGTGCTATTACGACGACGAAGGTGAAAAACTTAACTCCAAGTCAGTATTAGGCCGTTATGTTGCGGGAGATCATTTATATGTCTGCGGGCCGACGGGGTTTCTAGAGTTTGTGTTAAGTGAGGCAAGGGCGCTCGGGTGGCCAGAGGAGAGTCTTCATCGTGAATACTTTGCGGCTCCCATTCAAAAACCTTCGCAAGCTAATACATTCGAAATACGCCTCGCCAGCAGCGGTCAATCTTTTGTAATACCTGCCGAAAGTACAGTGGCTGAGGTGCTTCTTGAGGCAGGGATCGACATCCCTCTTTCGTGCGAACAGGGTGTCTGCGGGACGTGCTTAACCCGCGTACTTGAAGGCGTGCCCGATCATAGGGATATGTTTTTGACGAAAGAAGAGCGTGCGAAGAACAATCAGTTCACGCCTTGTTGTTCTAGGTCGAAAAGCCCTGTTTTGGTTTTAGATCTTTAAGATTTAACAGGTTGTAGCTTGTGAGCTTCACTGCTGCATGCGTCATAAGGCCACCCGTGCTGGCTTGGAAAATATCTTGAGCACATGATATGGCCTGCTCCTACTAACAAATATAAAAGGACAATGGATATGAATTATTTGAGAAATACATGGTACGTCGCGGCGTGGAATACTGAAATCAATCCAGGAGCACTATTTACCAGGACGCTCTTGAATGAACCAGTTCTTTTTTTTCGTGACGAGAACGGTAAAATTCAGGCGATTTATGATCGCTGCCCGCACCGATTCGTTCCACTATCCAAGGGTAAGTTAAGCGGATCTGAAGTGCAGTGCTCTTACCATGGACTCAAATTCGATGGCACTGGTGGGTGTACTCATAATCCGCACGGGGACGGTAAAATCCCTCGAGCCGCCGTTGTTAAACGATATCCGGTAGTCGAAAAATACAGCATGATCTGGATTTGGATGGGCGATGTGGCGAAAGCTGACGAGGCCTTGATTCCTGATTTTAGCTGTCAGGATCCGTCTCGCTTTGCCGTTGCCAAGGGCTATTTATACGCCCAAGCAAACTATGTTCTGGAGTCAGATAATATTCTGGATCTCTCGCATATCGAGTTTCTACATCCAGGCTCGCTAGGTAGTGAAAGCGTAAGTAAGGCGGCTACCAGTGTCGAAGAGGAAGGCAATACAATCTGGTCTTATCGCCAGACATCTGCGGAAATATTGCCCGACTTTGTCTACACAGCTTTAGGTGTTGAACACGGCACTGTCGTTGACCGCTGGATCGATGTGCGTTGGAATGCACCGGCAAACATGCTTATCTTTGTCGGCGCAACGCCGACGGGTCAACCGAGATCAGAGGGACGGGAGTCTTATTTTCCGCAGTTTTTCACGCCTGAGACTGATACCACTACGCACTATTGGTATTCCACACAAGCTCCTGTGGAAATGGGTGAAGAAGGGCAAATATTCGCACAAGCACAACTCGACGGGCTAACCGAACCGTTTAGTAAAGAAGATCTGCCGATGCTCGAGGCGCAACAAATCAGCATGGGCGAAGCCGATTTCTGGTCGCTGAAGCCAGTCCTGTTGCCCGGAGATGCGGCAGCAGTTCGCGCTCGCCGTGCGTTGGACAAGCTGATCTTGGAAGAGTCTGCGGCGAATATTCCGGCAGTCAATGTATAGCAAGCGTTGCGATTTCTAACGCCGAACTCTGAGCCACCGTAATAGCCGAGTGATCAGCCAGACGGAAAAAAGGCATCGCCTTGGAGTGTTTTTCCAGCACTCCAAGGAACCCCTGGCGACGCACTCGGTCGTTGTAGACCATTTTTAAATCCAATGTATGGCTCTGTGAACAAAACCTGTCGAAAGACGGATCAGCGTGCGTGAAAAGTATCCGCTTTTCCATGTGGTAGTTCTCCCGTGCAGCCGGGTGCAGCCGGGTGCATATAGAGATTCTCTAAAAATCCTTCACTTTGACCTGCTATCGGGGCATGCCAATGCAACTCAACGACAAAGTAATCATTATCACCGGGGGTTGCCAAGGATTGGGCCGCTCAATGGCCGAGTATCTGGCCGAGAAGGGGGCGAAACTGGCGCTTATCGATCTCAACAAGGAAAAGCTCGACGACGCTGTAGTTGCGTGCGCGGCAAAAGGTGTCGAGGCTCGAGCTTATCTGTGCAATGTCGCCAATGAAGAGCAAGTGACGCACATGGTCACTCAGGTGGCCGAAGACTTCGGCGCGATCCATGGCTTGATCAACAATGCCGGCATCCTGCGCGATGGATTGCTGCTCAAGGTGAAGGATGGCGAGATGATTAAGATGAGTCTGGCCCAGTGGCAGGCGGTTATCGATGTCAACCTGAGCGGAGTGTTCCTGTGCACGCGGGAAGTCGCGGCAAAAATGATCGAGCTGAAAAGCAGCGGTGCAATTATCAATATCTCGTCGATTTCCCGTGCCGGCAATGTCGGCCAGACCAACTACTCCGCCGCCAAGGCCGGTGTCGCCGCTGCGACCGTAACCTGGGCCAAGGAACTGGCGCGCTTCGGCATTCGAGTGGCGGGTATTGCGCCGGGCTTTATCGAAACCGAGATGACCCTAGGCATGAAGCCGGAAGCTCTAGAGAAAATGACGTCGGGAATCCCACTGAAGCGCATGGGCAAGCCGGATGAAATTGCTCATTCGGCGGCTTACATCTTCGAGAACGACTACTACACCGGTCGGATTCTGGAGATGGATGGCGGGATGCGCATGTAGGAGCCAATGCAGAACGAAAGTGGGAGTAGGCTAGCTGTTCCCACAGTCGATTGCATTTCTAAGAAATCATCGTCGCAGTTGATGAGGTTCGGCATCGACGGCGACGCTACCTCCTGCAATATATCAATGTTCAATACCTCATCCTTGAAGCTGTGGCCGAAGACCCATGAACGAGCCCCATGAAAGACAGGACACCGTTTCCCCCTTACGATAAGGGATATCCAAAACTCGCATACAAGCACCGTGGCCAGTTACCCAATTCCGCAGAAGATAACGCGCGCGTTCAAGATTGCGGTATAGCGGCCGAAAGCATGTTAGGGAAATCCATTGGATCCTACTTCTTTTACGCTGCTTGCTCGGGTCGGGCAGCCGAACCAAAGGTGCGCACATGTTGTTACTGGAGTTTTTTGCCGCCAAGCGCTATTCGGGCGCCGACCGTATTTACGTAGCCCCACACATTCCGCCCAAGCTGCTCAACAATGCACTTGATTCGTACGGCCTCAATGAAGATCCGGCCAGCATCCGGGTGCTGATCGACGACACCGTATTTGGCAGCGGAAAGGAAGGCGCTTTGATTGCAGAGGATTTCTTCGGCTTCAAAGAAGTGTTCTCGGACATGGAACCTTACGAGTTCAAGGACGTGGACGCGCTGGAAGCAAAAGGTGCCAAAGTCCACCTGGACGGCGAAGCAGTCACCAGCATGTCTGTGGTAGACAAAAAAAACCTCCAGCAATTTTTTGCCTTGTTGAATGAGTGGCGCGAATTGGTTCGTGGGGGCTCCGTCATCGCCCCCTTGGTAGCCGAAGGCCCCGCCGAGCTGTCCGATGTGCAAGTGCAGCAGGTGGTGGAGGGCATGGTCACTGCAGCACAGCGCCTTGCGCCCGAGCGTGTGTTCGTCAAGCCCAACATTCCGCCGAAAAAACTACAGGGCGCGCTTGCATCCTACGGCGGCACCCTGACCGCTGACGACGTGCTGATACTGATCGACGACACTCTGTTCGGTGGCGCAAAGGAAGGTCTGTTGTTTGGCCGTGAAACCTTCACCATGAAAGGGCTTATGGATTCGCCCCGGCTGTTCTTCTGGCGCCACACTGAAGCCCTGAGCCTCTCCAAACGCGACCTGTATATCAATGGCCGTAAGATCGGAGCGCTGACCCAGGTCGGCGAAAAGGAGCTAGGGCCGTTCCTTTCGGCTATTAATGCGGCGTTGAAAGCTGCGCGTGCTGGCGATGTGCGCGGTGCTCTGGTTGAAATACCAGCGCCGGTGGAGCCTGATCACACGGTTGCCGATGAAGTGGAAGCGCTAACATTCATTGAGCCCGAGCCGCCGGAGCAGCGAGCACCCGTGCGTACGGTGACTGCGCAGCCGGTAAAAATCACGCCGGAAAAAGCCGCCGACAGGCCCGCCCAAAGCGGCACTAAGGACAAACTGCTGGGCTATATCGCCGGAGCCATTGAGCAAAACAAGTCGAAGATTATCCCGTTTTTGAAGGAGAAGACCGGCGAAGCTTCAATGGCCGCTTTGCGCAACGATGAAAACATCGAAAAACTGGCCGGCATCCTGTACGCCTTCCTGCCCGGCTTTGTGCGGCTGGCGCTTAAAGAACACATATTCGTCAGATTTGTGCTGGAAAATCGCAACAAGATCCTCGACAAGTTGCTGCTAGAAGAAACCCAGACCCTGTCAATCCTGGCCGCGCCAGCACCGTTGGCCGTGCTTGGTTTTGACAACCAGCTTGATGATTTGCTGGGCGATGACTCAGCACCCGTAGCCGCCGATGGCGCCGCCGCCATCGCTAAAATGCGCGGCATCTCGCAAGCGCTGCAAGCCGAACTCACCGACGCCGACGACGTAATGTTGTTCAGCCTGCCGATTCAATGCCTGGATGCGGTACTCGCGAAGGCGCAGAAACTAGCCAGCCAGCCCCAAACAGGGGTGGAATCGCAGATCTTTTTTGCGCTGTCGTTCATGTATGGTTTCTCGTACCACAAAATCCCGGAACCGATGCGCCACGATAATGTGTTTGAAGCGTTCTTCACCGGGTTTTTGATGGTTTGTGAGAAGTACCTGGAAGTGCCTGGTGCCGTGGTAGACGTTGAAAACGAATCGGTGCCCTTTGCCTACAGCCTAGCCAAAGTCGTTTCCAAACAAGACCTAAACATGATGGTGCGGAAAATGCTCACCGAAGCGGAGGCCGTGCAACAGCCTGGCGAATTTGAGGTCGACGATATTATGTCGCTGCTGCGTGAAGCCAACAATTTAGCCACCGGCTGGATCACCGCGCTCACCCAGCAGATCGTGGCAGAGGAGCAAGCGTTGCAGCGTAAATGGGGCGATGTGTTGAGCTGACCTGCATTTCATCACCGGGGGAGCCGAGCTTGCTAGCGATGAGGCCATCAGATCTGGCACCTGCACTGGCAAGTCTGCTCTCCCAGCAGCTCGAATTCCGCTAATTCAATCCCCACAACCACTCCATAAGTCTCCACTGTGCAGCTGAGCATTTCGCTAATCTGTGTGCTCACGAGAAAAAGCTACGCAAGTTCGCTGACTCAATCAGTCATCGGGGATTGAATTGCTCCTTCGCAGTCCTACTCTTTGATGGTGATTTTCATAGGTTGCTTTCTCACGTGTGGTCTCCGTTGCTTTGTCGGCAAGGCATGACCAGGGCCACCCACTCTGCGTTTTCATAGGCAAAAAACCGCCCTATTGAGAGGGCAGTCTTTTTAGTAGGCTTTGGTTTGACGGCTTTGCCTTACCTACGTTTACTTCTTGTTCTTTTGTAGTGCTTCCCTAAGGAAAATTTGTTCCGATCTGTTGACCTGATCTTTCACGGCTAGGGATGCCTGCTCTTGCAGGGATGATGGGGAGCTTTGGAAGATGCTGTCCTTGTAGCCATTCCATTTAAGGTAGCTCTCATCTACAGCTGTTTTTACAGCATCAGAGCAGGTCGATGAGATATAGGAATCGTAGTAATATCTGCTAATAACCCGGCTTGTTGATGAAATGCACTCCACGAGTTTCCTCTTGGTCTTCATGGTGTATTCGTACGTGATGGGGGTCTTTAGGCTATTACGTTGAAGGTCGCAGTAAAAACGGCCACCGTCGATCAGATTCACTAGATTTTCTGCTGGCGTCGAGCTCGTGCTTATTCTGCTCTTCAAATTATCGCCATCTGAAAGCTTCGAATGTGCAACGTAGTCGTCAATATCTGCTTGAGAGGCCCCCTGCTGCCTCTTATAGGCGACCATTCTATCCACAGACTCTTGCTCGAGCTGCTCGTCGGTCTTAGGAATGTATGCGGGTGGAGTGACGCACCCGGTGAGCAGAGCAAGGGTGAAAGCAGCACAAGTCCATTTCGAATGCATAACGCTGACGTTCCTATCAGAAGCTAGTTGGGTTTTATTGTACTGGCGAAGATACATCAGGGCAGCTGCTGCCCGCGATAGAAGACTACTGGCTGGGGCCTAGGCATTTGTGCGCTATGGGTCGCCGGCTCCGCTACTTAACCATGAGCCACCCCGTCGCTCTTCGTTTCCATAGAGCACCTGCCGCATGTCTCGTCGCAATTTATTTTCAACGCTCGAAAGATTTATGCGACAACTCCGAACCAAAGAATCTCACAGGCTGCAGGTGACTCCCGTTCCTACAGTGACCGGATGGGATTGATGGTACGCCGCCTAACTGCCAGGAGAACTATTTGTCTGCCCTTCACCCAAGGGCCGGAAAGCGGTAATCAAGCGCACCGACGTCGCTGAGGATGTAGACTAGAATTTTTTAAGATTCTGGAATTAGGATGACAATGGAGTGGCGAGCATCTGCTTGGGGGAGGTTGCTGACAAAATCTGAGCCATGGCGCTTAAACGCTGAAGACGATCGGCTTTTCTTGAGGGTTGGCGACAAGGAGGTTGAGATACAGCCTGACAACCTCCCCAAGATCGAGGTCAATCGGGGCGTGCTTTGGACAGATATCACGCTGTTCGAAGGACGTCATTTTCGCGTCGATGGGTTGCCCAACTCCAAAACGCCTAACTTTGCACAGGAATTAAGTCGGCTCCTCCTGGTTACCCGACGACAACGCTTTGAGGAATGCTACTCGTCCATCCGAATATGGTTGGACACCATTGTGCAGACCGTAAAAAAAGCGGACGTTGAACACCACTGGCTGACGCACGAGATGCAGCAGGCGCTTCTCGCAGCCAAGCCAGTACTGAGCATCGACGATCAAGCTTTAACTAAATTGTTTCAGACTCCTGAAGTCCAGTCCTCTCTCCAAGAGCGCGCTCCGGACGTCCAGCAGGATCTTGATGACTGGATGTGTAATTGGTTAGAGGCATGGGATCACCGAAACGACGAGCATATGTTGCATGAGCTTAATGCATGCAAGGATCTCCTTGCCAAAGTGGAAAGCAAGCCGCTTACAGATGAGCAATCCCGAGCGGTAATCTGCTTTGATAACCGCGTCCAGGTCATCGCTTCCGCAGGCTCGGGCAAGACTTCTACCATGGTCGCCAAGGCGGTGTATGCCCTCCACCGAAAATTAGTTTTTCCAAGCTCAATCGTTATGCTGGCGTTTAACAAGGACGCCGCAGGAGAACTTCAGGCGCGAGTTGCAGAATCACTTGAGCGTGTTGCAATCAAAGACGTGCAAGTGGAAGCAAAGACCTTTCACTCTCTCGGACTTTCCATCATTGCTGAAGCAACCGGCCGTAAGCCTCATGTGCCAGATTGGGCTGTTGAAAACCTACTGGGCCTTCAGAAGCTCTTGAGTATCGTCGACGATCTTAAGGATCAATCTGAAGTATTCAGAACTCAGTGGGATTTATTCAGACTGGTACTTGGCCGAGACGTCCCTGCAGTGGGTGAGGATCAGCTTTTCGAAGCTTGGGACAAGGAAGGGCAAGGCCGTTTGGTGTCGTTGAACGGTGATCGTGTTGCAAGCCAAGAGGAGCGAATTATCGCCAATTGGCTTTTTTACAACGGCATCGATTATCAATACGAACGATCCTACGAGCATGACACCGCTACGGTTACGCACCGCCAATATTTTCCGGACTTTTTCTATCCCGACATTAATCTGTACCACGAACATTTTGCTTTGGACGCCCTTGGCCAAGCACCAGAGCATTTCAAAGACTACCTAGAGGGAGTTGCTTGGAAACGAGCAACGCATCAAAAGCTAGGCACGGGACTTATGGAGACTACGTCGCATCAGTTACACACCGGCGAACTCTTTAAGCATTTGAGTAGAGAACTTACCTCCCGAGGGCTCATTCTTGACCCCAATCCAGACCGTCCAATTCCTGCAAAAGGGATGGTACCTATGGAGAATGTGGATCTCATCAAGCTGCTTCGTACGTTCATCACTCATTTCAAAAGCAACAGTCTCACAGTTGAGGTGCTATTTGAGCGCCTGCAGGATTTGCCACCTGGAGCATTCCAGTTCCGTTATGAAGCTTTTTTGGAGCTAGCTGTTCCGGTTATCAACGGCTGGAACATGGCTCTCTCCTTAGAAAAGGGAATTGATTTCGAGGACATGATCAATATGGCCGCTGAGAGCCTTGAGAGAGGTCACCCCTCACCTTACAGCTTGGTAATGGCTGACGAGTACCAAGATGCTTCAAGGGCTCGTGCGCGCCTCTGCAGAGCATTAGTAGCTGAGCCGGGTCGACATCTCTTTGCTGTAGGGGACGACTGGCAGTCTATCAACCGTTTTGCAGGCGCAGACATCTCTGTAATGACGGGATTTCGGGACTGGTTTGGTCACGGCCAGGTTTATCGCCTTGAGACCACCTTTCGATGCCCTCAAGAGATCTGTGACGTATCGAGCCGCTTTGTTTCCAAAAATCCTGCCCAGCTAAATAAACGTGTTTCGTCGGTAACCCCTGCCTTAGATATCCCAATTCAAGCATTCCAAGTCCCTGACAGAGACCAACTCCAAGGGGCGATTAACCATTATCTTATGGAGCTTAATCAGCGCCTAGCCGACGGCGTAGTGCCTGCGGGAAAGTATGGAAAGGTTACCGTGTTCGTTTTAGGGCGGTATAAGAACGACCGGCAATACGTCCCTGACAGCTGGCAATACCATTTTGGGGATCGAATTGATCTCAAATTCAAGACCATCCACACCTCCAAAGGTGATGAAGCCGAGTACGTAATCCTTCCTGGTATGGTGTCTCGAGGATTCCCGAACGTCAAAAGCGATGACTCAGTGCTGGAGCTTGTTATGCCTGCGGGCGACACTTATCAGCATAGTGAGGAGCGACGTTTGTTCTATGTGGCTCTTACCCGCGCTCGTCGCTCAGTAGCAATGTTTACCGTTATGGGAAAAAACTCCCCGTTTCTCGATGAGATGGTGAAAGAAGGTGCTGTCAAAGTCACCTGCATTCGGGGCGAGCCTATTCAGGAGGATCGTTGCCCGGTCTGCAAACGAGGCGTCATTGTCATGCGCCAAGGGCCATACGGCGAGTTTCGCTCTTGCTCAAGCTATCCGATATGCAGTTACAAACCTCAGCAACAACGGAAGCCTAGCAGTAACATTGCCAGGAATTCTTCACGCGGGCCGTGGTAGTCACTTGATTTCATCAACCACGTGATCCCGTCCACTGCGGCGAGGTGCCACCAACAGACACCAAGGCACCTGTTATCAATATCTCGGATATTCGGTACTTAAAAGTGCCAAGGTATTAAGTCTGTGTCGCCCACACAACAAAGAAAGTGGTTTTAATCTCGTAGCCCAGAGGAGTGATGTACACCGTGCTAGACTTTTTGAGAAAACTATTTGACTCATCGAAAAATAACGACCTCTCACTAGAAAATATAGAAATAAAAAACACAAGAGACATTGAGAAGTTGATGCGTGGATTGGGCCCGGAGCGAGCTGGAAAAATAATGAGAACACGAGCTCTAGAGGGCAACCTTATCTGTCAGCTTTTCTTCGCGAGCGGTGCTTCAATGCTTCCGGAAGCAGACTTGACTGATAGCATCCGGAGAGACTTTGAGGTTTTTACAAAAATGGCTGCAGAAAATGGCGACGCTGGTTCTCAATTCAATCTTGCACTCTTGTTCGTAAAAAAAGTTGATAGCACTCAAAGCTACTTTTCAGGCGATAATATTGAAAACTTAAAGCAGGCTAAGCACTGGCACCAGAAGGCAGCGTCCCAAGGATTCAAGCCTTCGATACAATCCCTCAAAAATCTGGAGTCTGTTTTTGACGAAATTTAGCGAGAGCTGGAGAAGCACAAAAACAGCCAAGGGGCGCCTCGATTCTAAGTGAACACCATCGCACTTATCGTTGGCTTCGGGTGGGTGACGGTGCGGGACAAATTCGCCGCAATGGTCGCAGCTGATGCTGCGGCGAGGGGAGTTAGGACGCGGACGAACAACCATGATCCATGGGAATAACGTCCCACGGGCGATTTAAACTGTCCCATACCCGTAGCAAATCTGCGCCAGGTACGTTGGACGATCCGAGCTTCCGAGTGTGTGCTTGGCTGCTAACCTATTTATTTTGTAGAGCGTGGACAGTGCAGTGACCTGCCCAAGGCGTCACAGTCGTCGACCTGGATCACTTTAAGGAAATCAATGACCATTACGGCCATGAAGTAGGTGATCAGGTTCTGCGAGCAGTCGCCCACCGCATGCTTCAAGCCATCCGCTCATGCGATACCGTTGCCCGGTACGGTGGCGACGAATTCGTGATGATAATCTCCCATCTTTTTGACCCCGAGAGTGCTGAGTCGCAGGCGGCGAGGGTATTCGACACCGTCGCGCAGACTGTCGTGACAAGTGCAGGAGAGCTAACGGTCTCTTGCAGTGTCGGAGTTTCACTGTGCCCTGTACATGGCCAGAGTCTTGATACGTTGCTCAAAGCGGCGGATCAGGCCATGTATGGCGTCAAGCAACTGGGGCGAAAGGGCGTGGGGATGACTGAATTCCCTGCTACATGAGGCTTTTGCTGCTTTAAATGGACAAGTGGGTCGGAGATTCAGTGACTTTGAGTTACGCGTGTCTGCGTACACATACGCGGATACCATCGTTCTCAATTCTTGAGACAGAAGGAGGCTAGGCCAGGCAGCTACAATCCTCCAAGCGTGTTTGCGGACAACTGCGTGATGGAGCGGCAGACTACATTCCGCTACGTTTTGCTGTCGAGGGCCATGACCAATATTTAACTACATCCACAAAAGTCGAATAACCCAATAAGCGGCAATCAAAAGTTGCGCAGAGAAAGCGGTAAACCTGAGGTATGCCGCAGGTACGCTTCCTGACGATAAGTGGATGCATGACTGAACTAGGCGTGCCATGAGCATCTCAATAAATTCTGTGCCTTGGATTTGTCCTGGAACACTGGTCAGCGATCACCAGACAGCACCGTTCATGTGCATGCAGCAGATAGGTTAACGCGTCATCCGCCATATCAAACGCTGCGGCCTTTGCGCCAATCTCTTCAACGATATCCCCCATCAGCGAGCGTAACGTAGGATCATCCTCAACGATGACGACCTCTCCTTGAATTGACTGTAATCCTTCCCAATTTACCTGCACCAATCAAATCCTTAGCCGGGTAATTCGTTCCGACGTCGTTGAAGTTAGGATTTGCGTGTATGCCCTATTTTCAGACGTGCCGCCTAAAGGCACTTGAGATCTGCCGACGCAGATCCCAAGCGTCGGGGAACCTAGTTTTGTTGTCCTTCAAGATTCTTTTTGAAGCCGTGCAGGTTCATAAGGAAAAGGCAAATCTGCAGGACGATGAGCGCATACGCTTGTGCGTAGACTCCCCAAATAACCCAGAGCACATTACTCAAGCTGAAACATACAAATCCTGCCATTCGGCCTGCTGGACGTTGAGATCCGATTGGCCACGCTGCCAGCACAGTTACCATCATCGCGGGCCATTGAACCCAATCAAGATTGGCCAAACGCTTCACCTCCTGCTGGATTACAATTCTTGAGTATCGCCGGCCAGTGAGCCGAGCTGACGCTGAGACTTGAATCCACGCCTTGATTTTGCACGGACACTTTTCGTCCGAATCGCTCGAGAAAGAGACGCTTGCTGTAGCCACAAATTCAGTCTTGTCGACGCGCGAACTTGGGATTTACCGCTTGTCACTAACCTGGTCAATTGTTTGAACCTACGTTCATTTCTTCCTCACTGAATAAGTCTGAGCAGACGAAACATACCTTTCGTTTTGCTAATGGGAGAACATCATGAAAGCCATCGTTTACAACGGCCCACGTGATGTCAGCGTGCAAAATGTCCCGGATGCCAAAATCGAAAAACCTACAGATGTCCTCGTGCGAATCACCACGACCAACATCTGCGGTTCAGACCTGCACATGTACGAAGGACGCACATCCATGGAGACAGGACGCGTGTTCGGGCATGAAAATCTCGGTGAGGTGATCGAGGTAGGCGCGGGGGTCGACCGAGTCAAAGTGGGAGATCGCGTTTGTTTGCCCTTCAATATCGGTTGTGGCTTCTGCGATAACTGCGAGAAGGGCCTGACAGGTTTTTGTTTGACTGCGAACCCCGGTAGCGCAGGGGCAGCTTATGGATTTGCAGATATGGGGCCCTACCAAGGGGGGCAGGCGGAATTGCTTCGTGTGCCATACGCCGACTTCAACTGTCTGGTGCTGCCCGAGGATGCGCAAGAGCGTGAAGACGACTACGTTATGCTTTCTGACATCTTTCCAACGGGCTGGCACGCCACAGAGTTGGCCGGACTTTTACCGGGGGAGAGCATTGCCATCTATGGTGCCGGCCCGGTCGGTCTGATGGCCGCGCATTCCGCGATGATCAAAGGCGCCTCCCAGGTATTCGTGGTCGACAACCAACCTGACCGATTGAAGCTTGCTGCACAGATGGGCGCCACGCCGATCAACTCGCTGGAAAAAGAAGCGGTGGATCAGATTCTCAATCTGACGCATGGCAAGGGTACCGATCGCGGCTGTGAGTGCGTGGGTTATCAGTGCTGCGACCGGCATGGTCATGAAGCCAATCACCTGACCATGAACAACCTCGTCGCTTCGACCAAGGCCACGGGTGGGATCGGTGTCGTCGGGGTGTTTGTGCCTGAGGATCCAGGTGCAAAAAGTGACTTGGCGAAGCAAGGAAAGATGGCCTTCGACTTCGGCGCTTTCTGGTTCAAGGGACAGCAGATTCGAACTGGACAAGCCAACGTCAAAGTCTACAATCGTCGCCTGTTGGAGCTCATTCACCATGGTCGTGCCAACCCGGCGCAAATCATCTCTCATCGGCTGAAACTCGCTGAGGGGCCTGACGCTTACAAGCACTTCGATGCACGTGACAACGGATGGACAAAAGTGGTGCTCAAGCCTGCGGCCTGAGTTGGAAGAGCTGGCCTGAGCAATAGCCCGGGCCAGTTCGGTTGCATGCCGAAGAGACAAGTGATGAAAGTATAATAATGATCTTTCCCGTATCCGGCTGAACGGACACTTCGAATTGCCCTGGCACTGCGCTTGAACGGACTACGGCCGACGTCTATATCCCCCAAATATTTATTAGGTGAGCGCATGTGATGTGCCAACGGTGCCCTTAAAGGGCGTGTCCTGATTGCGCCCTAAAGGGCAAGTCTGAGAACCTATTGGCGAGCCATCTGGCCAACACAAAACCAATGAGATCACCCGCAAGTCGAGGGCGCGCAAGTTCCCTCCCTTCCATCTTGCACAGCACTCAACGCTACTAGATTTCTACGTCGCATCATGTCCCCCGTAAAAGAGGTGGAGACCTAGAGGAGGTGTAGATATCGAGCGAAGTGGGCACTATCAAAAAGGCATTTTCACGCTTCAAATAATGGTGGTGAATGGCTGCTTCTGGCCGATTACTGCCTGAGTGCCGATCGGCCAATTGCGGTCATGCAGGAAGGCAGTAATCGACCAATAGCAGCCTAATGCGAGTGGCAGCCTGCTGGTTGCGACGAGGCGATGGGC
>Ga0182005_1000215_pt1 | contig 38214 bp, 27 predicted proteins | sample Sormic07211103_1_FD_123021 | JGI IMG/M metagenome (GOLD analysis project Ga0182005, IMG submission 123021) | Rhizosphere microbial communities from Sorghum bicolor, Mead, Nebraska, USA - 072115-103_1 MetaG | ecosystem: Host-associated > Plants > Roots > Rhizosphere | place: USA: Nebraska...
AGAATCCGGCTTCTTCAAAAGCCGCTTTTTTATGCAGGTCTTTCAGGGGATGAATACCAGCTGTATCCCTCCAGGGAAATGCCAATACTGCAATATCCCTATAAAACCCTAACCTGGCTGGTGGTGTAGCCAACTTTGCCTGTATTACCTGATTGCCTGTCACTGTGGTATCTGACCACGTAATATGTTTCGTAGCCTCCTGCGGTGTTACATCCGGCGCGCCCAGGTTCCACCCGCTCTGAATATTCAAACTCAATTCCAACCCTAATCTGTGGGCTTCTTTGACAGCATGCTGAAATAAGCCGACCCATTCAGGAGAACCGAACATAGGGCCTTCTGGTACATCGCCATTATCACGTTGATTCTGACCACCTGCATCTACAATGCAAGCGCCACTAAAACCTTTGGCTTTCATAGCTTCCAGGTCAAGGGTAATGCTTTCTTTCGTCACATTGCCATTGAGCCACCACCACCAGCAACGTACACCGGCACTGGCGGGAGGATGGGCAAATAAAGAGGGGTTTATTTGTTGTGCATAGCTAAGCTGGCAAAGCAGCACAAAAAGAATGAATAAGTTTTTCATAACGTAGTTACTGGGCAACTATAGGGAACTGATCACCTGCCGCTTCCCTTCTTTGGCAGACTTTCTTGCTGCCTCCAGGATCTTCACCACAATCAGATTATTATTCAGGGAAGACAAGTCATTTCCCGGTTTTATCGTTCCATTTAATACAGCTGCCAGATATGTCAGATTATCTGTATAAGCCGGCACGGGTACAGTCAGCACCTGCGTACTATCTCTTTTTCTTTGTTGCAATTGATTTGCATTCAGGGCATGCAGGTAGCCACTTTTACCGAATACCTCCCAGTCTTTAATACTGAAAGGCCAGTTCCAGCTGGCTTCAATAATACCTGTCGCATCAGGATATTCAAGCAATATAGTGGCATCATCATCTACCTTAGGATATACCGAAGGCTTAATATGCCTTGCCACCGCTGTAACAGCTATTGGGGCCTTTCCATCCATCAGCCAGGTCATCAGGTTAGCACCATAGCAACCAAAATCCACAATCGCTCCTCCCCCGTTCTTTAATGGATCCGTCAGCCAGTTCGTGAAGTCTTTACTACACCCGATTTCTATCGGACCTTCATGGCCATCATGCACAATCATTTTTCTTACCGGACCGACAGCATCTTTTTTTACCAGATCATACACATACTGATTTGTGCTGTACCAGGTAGTTTCATAATTGGTAAGCACGGGAATGTGATACTTTTCTGCCAGCGCTGCTATCCGCGTAGCCTGCGCTACTGTAGTGGCAAGTGGTTTTTCCACCATCACCGGAATACCTTTGGGGGCACAAGCTTCTACTACCAGTATATGCTCTGCAACCGGGTTATAACCCAGCACAGCATCCGGATGTACCTTTGCCAACATGGCATTCAGACTTGGATAAAAAAGAGAATCAGGCAGGTGGTAACTTCTCTTGTACCTTGCAACCAGTAGGGTATCTGCTTCTGCAATACCGGCTATGCGCACCTTACCTTCTTTAAACTGATGCATGAGCAAATGCACATGATCATGACTGAGACCTGCTACACCCACATTGAGCAGCTGCTGGGCGGTAGACATACACGTGGATAACAGTCCTACACATAACAGACTGTATCGGATTAACTGCTTCATAAAAATGTTTGTTTATTCATCGGCAACATTCAACACCTTCCAGCCATCCTCGTCCCTGAAGGTATACAATTGTTGTCGACTTTTTCCCCCATCAGGGAAAATACACACCTCTGTAATGATGTAAAGGTGCTCATTTACTTTCCTCCTTTCGGGGAAAGCCCGGAGCAGGTTGTGGAATACAGGAAAACCTTTTTCTTCCAGATTTTTGATAAAAGAAAGACGGAGTACGTCGGCAGTGGTTTCTATTATTTCAGGACTGCTGAACCTGTCGTTCATTTTCTTCAACAGTAGCCGGGCTTCCTCATAAAAGTTTTTGCAGGACACCGCCTTCTCAATGTCCTGTTCATCATAGGCATCTTCCAGACATAAGATAGCTCCCTCAGGTGTGGAAAAGTCATGAGCGAAATAGTCGACACCTTCGTCGATATACAATCCTACCTGCCTGTCAAAATCTGATACCTCATGATCCGGTAATCCTTCGCGGATTGCCCGAATAGTATAACCACCTATCAGGCGGCCATTCTCAATGATCATCCAGTCTGTAATAAATTGAGGATCGATACCTATACGTTGATTGATAGAAATAGAATTAACATACACAGGCTTGTTACCTACTTCTCCATACAGGTTACCTTCATCATCAAAACTAGGTGTAGTCAACCAGATATGCTCACGGTTGTTACCATCATCGATCAGTACTTTTACAGAAAAATATTGCTGTGCAGGGGTTGGATCTGACAGGCTATCCTGAAAGTGATGCATAGTAGCTCTGGCTTTTTCAATGGCCCAGTTCATTCGCTCATCAGAGTCAGGGACATGTACTACAGGTAATTGTTCATTGGAAGCAAGTTCGCTACGCTTCCCAAAGAGTTTAGAGAATAAGCCCATGTAAAATTTCAATTAAAGACGTGGTTGATCAGTCCCCAGGTTTACGCACTCGAATTACGAATATAGTCAATTTGAAATAATAATTATCATGTATAAATAAGAAGAGGGTCGCCTGATGGCAACCCTCTTCTTGTTCTCTTAGGATAGTTACAGCATTTCAAATACATGTATAGCGATTATTTACAGCCTGAATAAAAGCGCGCAGATAATCCTGTCTTCAGATTTTACGAGGTCAGGACGCCAGTCTGCAGGCAACGGAGTAGTGGAATAACCTGTAGGAGAAGTCACTCCACCCTTACCCGCAAAGTAAGGTACGTTCGCATGTCTGTGAACATACTCGATTCTGAAAGTCAGGTTCTGATTAGGCATCCAATCCAGGTTGGTACTGCAATCCCATGCGGCAAACTGATCGCCTGGATTAGCAGAAAATGGATAAGCGCCTTCAGTTTTGGTAGGATCTGCAGGATTGGGCAATGGGCTTGCCTGTCCGGTAGGATACAGCACCAGGTACCGGCCAGGGTTTTTCATTACACCGCCACCGATGGTCCATGCAAAATGATCATGTGCAAACCAGGTACGGTTATAGAACATAGCACTTAGGAAATATTGAGCCGGCCCTTTGGTACTGTCACCATTAGAGAAGCCATTTACCCCACCACCTTTTTCAAAACCCAGATCACCGGTGAGGGAGAAAGCCATCTTTGTAATCCCATTAGAATTGGGTTTATTGTAATATCTGTACAGCACACTGTTGTCTGAGTGAAAACGCTTACGATCCGGAATCATTGCAGCATCAGAACCATAGTAGTTGTTCGTAACCAGTTTCAGATTATCATATGGTGCATAAGTAATGTTGAATCCCACGCCAGGCATAGCATTAAACTTACCATAACTCTGCCAGCCATTGATCAGCCATGGTTCTATTTTCAGATGTTTTGAAGGGAAAATCTGTACACGCACACCATTAAAAAACCAGGGAGTATTATCAGAAGTAAAGCTGGCCTGATATTCCCAGTTTTCCACCTGATAATAAGAGTTCAGACCAATATAAGACATAAACATACCAGCATCTACGTTGATACCATACCACTTGTTAAAGTGGTAACCAGCGTAAGCTTCGCTGATATATCTGTATGCATTATTCAATTGATATTGCCCTCTGTACACGCTATAATCGTTGCGGGGTACTACGATAGAACGGGTACCAAATTGTGTAATGATGCGCCCTCTGGCGCCGTTGTAATTAAATTCACCACCCAGGGCAGCACTGGATACCTGCACCTCATTGTTACGTGCCAGGGCTGTAGAACCGACTACAGTATTGTCGTTAGGATTGTTGAAAGAATGTGTGTAGTTCACATCCAGCATCACGATGCCTGTCACATACTTCGATTGCAGGTTGGGTTGATCCCTTCTGTCATTCCCGTTTTGCCAGGTCATATCCATTCCGCTAAAAGGCACTTTAGTCGTGTCTGGTGCCTGCGCGAATGTTTGGACTGAGACAGATGCAAGTAGAAGTACGCTTAAAAGGTTGTTCATTTTGTATAAGTTTATTCAATACCAGACATTAACCGAAAATTGTTCCGGTTCTGGCATGAATACACCAAAGGCTTTACTGGCAAGCATTGCAAAAAAATGATATTATTGGGGGGCATAAAAAAAACCTCTCAAAATGAGAGGCTTTTAAAGAAAATGAGAGGGATTACTGTACCTCTGCCAGCGGCGGCTCGTACTTATAATACCGCATACTAAAGATCACATATGCCAGTGCCTGCAATGCAATCACCAGGTACCAGTACAAATAACTCAATATCATGAATAAGGATACAACTACTGAAATAAGTACCCAGCGAAAATACTTATCCTGATCTAGTCGTGGAAAATATAACAACATTCTCCACATAACCAGCATCGATACACTCAGGCAAATAAACAACAACTGATCTAATGGACCAGCTACCTGAATAGTTCTCACTATCAGAAAAATAAATTCCGGCAGCAACAACACAAAGTATCCTAAAGATGTCTGAACATACCGTTTCCACAAGGGTAAAGGAAACTGTATAGACATAGATAATTTCAGATCGTCGAACTGCCTGTGATTAAATACCAATACAGTATGGGCCAGCAATACCAGCAATAACCCAACCAGCATAAAGCGCAATTCGTAAGGTTGCTCCATCAGTGAATAAGTGGCAATGATGATAAGCCCTGTCACACCTTTCGTGATGAACAATGAACGGCTGCCATTATTCAATAACTCATACAAATAGTAAGCCCACAAGGGCTTTGTGAATAAACGGTTCAGCTTTTGTTGCCACCTGATGAATAAAGAAGTAGTGCCCGGATTTTTAATCTTACGATCATATGAAAACAATGGCACTACTGACATCAGTAACTGAAATAAGATAATAGTAACAGCGGCGCCTATATGTCTGTCTTTAAGGGCAATCCATACTGCTAATCCACTATATACAAGTGCGGGAAGGTACAAAGAGAAATGTATACGAAACCAGGTACTCCATTTATTCATACCATCCTGAACCCCTAGCGTGGAATACAGATATAACGATTCCCTTGCACTCAATGTTTTCAGGACGAATAATGTACACTTTGCATTGTACACTGCCCAACCCAGTAATACCAGGCACAGGAAATCTGGACTGCCGGTAAATCCTCTAATGAGGGTCAGGTGATAAGAAAGCAACATATTGCCAGGTACTATTCCAAAAAAGAAATAGAACACCAGAAAAAAGATAACCGCATTTCTTGCATAAAACCGGCCGGTAAATATTTTAGATAACGCCATGAGCTGCTACAATGTTTTTATCCTGTACCTGTAAACGGATAGAACTGCCCGAAACTGGCTGATGTGAACTAATAATAAAAGTGACACCATATTTTGTATGGAATTCTTCCACCAGATTATTGATCAATGGAACTGTCTGAACGTCCAAAGTAATCAATGGTTCATCCAGCAAGATCAACCTGGGTGTACCAGTGAATGCCAGTACCAGTGACAGTTTTTTCAGCATACCACTGGAATAGCCACTTACGGGCCTGTGGATAAATTCGTGGATACCTAATAATTGTATGATCTGCTCCAGGTCTTTATAACCTTTTCCCTTGGTTTTCAGATATAAACTAACCAGATCTTTACCGGTTAAGAAACCGGGATAAACGGGCTCAGCTTCAGCGTAGTTTACAAGGCGCCGAAAATGTACAGGTTGCTGCTTAGCCTGCACGTTTTCGACACTGATTTCCCCCTCACTTGGAATCAGGGCTGCCATTACTTTCATACTGGTGGTCTTGCCGGTTCCATTTCCTCCTAATAACCAATAGGTTCCATAGTCCAATTGGAGATCAGGGATATTCAGAACTACATGATCCTCATAGGCTTTAATCACATTTTTTAAACGGAGAACGGGTGCCGACATGATGAATGATTATACTTTCTGCTAATATTGTACAAATATTTTTTTTTATTCTACTGGTAGTAAATGAATTAACAAAAAATTGGTAAAAATTTAGGCCGATTTTCCGAAAAAAAACCAAATAATATCTAAATAATTTTCTATGTGCAAAACACTTGCGGATAGATTTAACATTCACGAATCCCCCTGTCCTGCTTCATTCTATAATTACTCACATGTGTTTTCCACAGCCCGTTAATAACTTAAAATATAGCCAGTGAAGATCATTATTACATTTGTATAAGTTCATGGCGATATTGTGTTGTTATAAATCCCCGAGAAAAAACACCAGCGCAATGCACCTGTCCTGAACAAACCAGCGTACACGTATTATAAAAAAGGGTATCACAGAAAAAGGGTTCAATAGCAAATTAATTGGCGGGAACGTCTCCTTCCGTAATGTCCTTGCATGTCTATATACGTTAACCATAATTAAATTAATTGAGTTGATGAACTACGAGAATGAACTCCTTTTAAAGGAAAACAAAGATCGCTTTGTATTGCTACCAATCAATTATCCCGCTGTATGGGAAAAATATAAGAAGCACGAAGCTAGTTTCTGGACAGCTGAAGAAATAGATCTGAGTGGGGACCTGAAAGACTGGGCTAATCTGAACGATGGTGAACGTCACTTTATAACACACGTACTTGCATTTTTTGCCGCCAGCGATGGCATAGTAAATGAAAACCTGGCCGTTAACTTCATGAGTGAAGTGCAATTGCCGGAAGCACGCTGCTTTTATGGTTTCCAGATCATGATGGAAAACATCCACTCTGAAACTTATGCATTACTAATCGATACTTACGTAAAAGATCCGGTTGAAAAAGATCGTCTGTTCCATGCCATCGATACGGTACCTGCTGTGAAGAAAAAAGCAGAATGGGCGCTTCGCTGGATTGAGAATGGCAACTTTGCCGAGCGGCTGGTAGCCTTTGCAGCGGTGGAAGGTATCTTCTTCTCGGGAAGTTTCTGTTCTATTTTCTGGTTGAAGAAAAGAGGCTTAATGCCAGGTCTCACATTCTCCAATGAATTGATTAGCCGTGATGAAGGACTGCACTGTGAATTTGCTTGTTTGCTCTATAGCATGCTGGAACAAAAGTTATCAGAAGAACAGGTACACCAGATTATCTCCAACGCAGTAGAAATTGAAAAGGAATTTATTATCGATGCACTGCCTGTTGCTTTGATTGGCATGAACAGTAAGCTGATGGCGGAATACATCGAATTCGTGGCTGACCGCTGGTTGTCAGAATTAGGGTATAGCAAAATATATAATACTGCAAATCCGTTTGATTTCATGGAGATGATTTCTCTCCAGGGAAAAACCAACTTCTTCGAAAAACGTGTAGGTGATTATCAGAAAGCAGGTGTAATGTCAGGAAAAGATACACAGACTTTTAGCCTCGATGAAGATTTCTAATTAATTACCGGATTCATGTATAAAGGCATAATAATTGCAAGCTGTAAGCTGACATTTTTTGCCACACATATTCTAACACACTAACCTTTAAATTCATTTAACCATGTTTGTAATTAAGCGCGACGGTCGCAAAGAAGCGGTAAAGTTTGATAAGATTACTGCCCGCGTTGAAAAACTTTGTTATGGATTAAATGCGGATTATGTAGATGCTATCGATGTTGCCAAGAAAGTAATTCAAGGTTTATATGATGGTGTAAATACTACTGAGCTGGATAATCTGGCTGCAGAAACAGCCGCTTCGCTTACTACAAAACATCCTGATTACGCACTGCTGGCTTCACGCATCGCAGTAAGTAACCTGCATAAAAATACAGTGAAATCATTTTCCCAGACAATGAAGAAACTGTATGAATATATCGATCCTAAAGTTGGGAAACCAGCACCATTGATCTCTGACGATGTTATGGAGATCATAAGCAAAAATGCAGAGATCCTGGATTCCAATATTATTTATGACCGCGATTTCGCATTCGACTACTTTGGTTTCAAAACACTGGAACGTTCTTATCTGCTAAAGATAGATGGGAAAGTAGCAGAACGTCCACAACATATGTTGATGCGTGTGGCAGTGGGTATACACAAAGAGGATATTGACGCCGCTATCAAAACATATAACCTGATGAGTGAACGTTGGTTCACACACGCAACGCCTACCCTGTTCAATGCAGGTACGCCTAAGCCACAGATGTCCAGCTGTTTCCTGCTCACCATGCAGGACGATAGCATTGAAGGTATTTATGATACCCTTAAGCAAACTGCCAAAATCTCACAGAGTGCAGGTGGCATTGGTCTGAGCATTCACAACATCCGTGCTACAGGTTCTTATATAAGTGGTACCAATGGAACTTCTAATGGTATCATTCCTATGCTGCGTGTGTTCAACGATACTGCCCGCTATGTAGACCAGGGTGGAGGTAAGCGTAAAGGCGCATTTGCTATCTATCTGGAACCATGGCATGCAGACATTTTCGAATTCCTGGATCTGCGTAAGAACCATGGTAAAGAAGAAATGCGGGCAAGAGACCTGTTCTATGCACTGTGGGTACCAGACCTGTTCATGAAACGTGTGGAAGAGAATGGCGACTGGAGCCTGTTCTGCCCACACGAAGCACCAGGACTGCACGAATGTTGGGGTGAAGCTTTCGAGAAATTATATACACGATACGAAAGCGAAAACCGTGCACGTAAAACAGTAAAAGCACAGGACCTGTGGTTCGCTATTCTCGATGCACAAATTGAAACCGGCAATCCTTACCTGTTGTATAAAGATGCTGCAAACAGTAAATCAAACCAGCAGAACCTGGGCACCATCAAGAGCTCCAACCTGTGTACAGAAATCATCGAATACACAGATGCTAACGAAGTAGCAGTATGTAACCTTGCTTCCCTGGCACTGCCTCGCTTCGTGATCGATGGTAAATTTGATCACCAGCGCTTATTTGATGTGACTTATCAGGTAGCCATCAATCTGAATCGCATCATCGATCATAACTTCTATCCGGTTGAACAGGCGCGTAACTCCAACCTGCGTCATCGTCCCATTGGATTAGGTGTACAGGGCCTCGCTGATGCATTCATCCTGATGCGTTATCCATTCGAAAGTGAAGAAGCAAAACAACTGAATAAAGAAATCTTTGAAACCATCTACTTTGCAGGACTCACTGCCTCCAAAGATCTGGCTATAAAAGAAGGCGCTTACGAAACCTTCCCAGGCTCTCCTGCCTCTAAAGGTATCCTGCAGTTTGATATGTGGGGCGTATCTCCTTCTGCCCGCTGGGACTGGACTTCGCTGAAAACAGAGATCAGGAAGCATGGTATCCGCAACTCCCTGTTGCTGGCTCCAATGCCTACTGCATCTACTTCTCAGATCCTTGGTAACAACGAATGTTTTGAACCATATACTTCCAACATCTACACCCGTCGTGTATTGAGCGGTGAATTTGTGGTAGTTAACAAACACCTGCTGAAAGATCTGGTAGAACTGGGCCTGTGGGATAATGATATGAAGAACAAGATCATTTCTGCAAATGGCTCTATCCAGAACATTCAGGAAATCCCGGCTAATATCAAAGCATTGTACAAAACTGTTTGGGAAATCAAACAACGTACTATTATCGATATGGCTGCTGATCGTGGTGCTTTCATCTGTCAGTCCCAATCTCTCAACCTGTTCGTAGATACACCATCTGCCGCTAAGCTTACCTCCATGCACTTCCACGCATGGAAGAAAGGTCTGAAGACAGGTATGTATTATCTGCGTACACAGGCTGCTGCACAGGCTGTACAGTTTACAGTAGAAAAACAGGGTGGTCAGAATATGGAACCTGTGATTGCAGCTACAGCACCCGCAGGAGACAAGAAAATAGATCCGAAGTTAGATGAGGTGGAGATAATTGAAGGTGCAGTCTGCACCATGGAAGAAGGTTGTGTGACTTGTAGTGCGTAAAAACAACATCATTCAATAAATAAAAAAGCTTTTGCTGACGGCAAAAGCTTTTTTATTTGGATTTATTCTTCTTCATATCCCCATTTCTCCAACAGGGTATTATACTGTTCATCCGGCAAACTCCTCTTTTCATAATGCCCTGCCAGCGTCTTCTGCCTCATCGCCTCATAAATACTCACCGCACAAGCCACAGATACATTCAAAGACCTGATAATCCCCATTTGCGGAATAATAAAATTACCATCCGCAGCTGCCAGAAATGCCTCCGATACACCCGTCTGCTCATTCCCAAACACAAGGGCAACAGAGTCTTTAAAATCAATATCATACAAACTCACTGAATTCTGTGCCAGGTGAGTCGTCATCAATTTATCATATCGCTGCTTCAATACTTTTATACACTCATGTACATCAGTATACTTATGGTGAGTCAACCATTTATTGGCACTGGATGAGCTTTTGGCGCCCCATTTTTTCACCCTTGGCGGCTTGTTGCTCACCGTAAAAATTTCCTGTATTCCCACGGCATCACAAGTCCGCATAATTGCAGCAATATTATGCGGATCCTCTATATTTTCCAATACCACCGTAAGGCCAGCCTGGCGTCTATTCAGTACGGATAGTATTCGTTCTCTACGTTCAGGCGTCATAATCAATTAAATATAAAAATTCAGGGGCAAAAATAAGCTAATTTGAAGAATACGGACTTTACTTGTTATCTTCAATCGGAATATATAAACCTATATCTGCCACATGTTAAAGAAGATTCTGAAAGTAACAGGTATATTGCTGCTCGTATTAGTAGTAGCAGCTATTGCCATTCCTTTCCTGTTCAAAGGAAAGATTATGTCCATCGTTAAAACTGAACTGAATAAGCAGTTGGAGGCGGACGTTGACTTTAAAGACGTTGATATCAGCCTGATCAGGCATTTCCCCCGCCTTGCCGTGGCACTGGAAGACCTGCAGGTGGTAAACCGCGCACCTTTTCCTGGAGATACACTGATCTCCGTAAAAAAAATAGATGTGGCACTGAACCTGATGAGCGTAATAAAAGGCGAAACCTACGATATTTACAATGTTAATATCGAGGCGCCCCGCATTCACGCAATCATCAATAAAGATGGTAAGGCAAACTGGGAAATCACCAAACCAGATACCGCCCAGGTTAATCCCGCAGATACTGCCGCTACTAAGTTCGCCATGCGCCTACAACAGTACAAAATCGAAGATGCGTACATCGAGTATACTGATCGTCAGGGAGATATGGGCCTGATTATCGAAAATCTGGATCACTCAGGTAAAGGCGATTTCACACAGGACCTCTTTACACTTACCACCACTACAGAAGCCGAAGCTGTAACCTTCCGTTATGGCCTCATTCCCTACCTGTTGCGTACCCATACCAAAATGGATGCAGACATCCAGGTGGATAACAAAACCAGCACTTACACCATCCAGCAGGCAAAAGCCAGTCTGAATAACCTGCAGCTCACTGCACAGGGCTCCTTCAAACTGGTGAATGACAGCACCTATGGTATGGACCTGAGCATGAAAGCACCTTCTACCCAGTTCAAGGATATCCTTTCACTGGTACCAGCTATTTTCATGACCGATTTTGAAAAGATCAAGACTTCTGGAACAGCCTCATTCGATGGCTTTGTAAAGGGTACCTACAGTGCTACGCAGATGCCTGCATTTGGCCTGAACCTGAATGTAAAAGATGGTTTCTTCCAATATCCTGACCTGCCTAAACCAGTAAAAAATATTCAAATCGCCCTGAAGGTCAATAACCCTGACGGTGTACCTGATCACACAATCATTGACATGCCATCTGCTCATCTGGATATGGACAACACCCCGCTGGACCTACGCCTGCTGGTAAAAACGCCTATATCTGATATGTATGTGGATGGTGCCGCCAAAGGTAGTCTCGACCTGTCTAAAGTAACCCAGTTCGTAAAACTGGAAGATGGAACTGCAGTAAGCGGTATTGTAGATGCTGACGTAAGCGCGAAAGGAAACATGAGCGCGATCGAAAAGCAACAGTATGACCGTTTCTACGCAGCAGGTAGCATCCTGGTCACCAACCTTCTGTATCGTAGCAAAGACTATCCGGATGGCGTAAAGGTGAATAACCTTTCTATGAAGTTCAATCCCAAAAACGTAACTGTTGAATCATTCGATGGTCAGTACATGGGTACTAATTTCAAAGCCAATGGTGCCATCAATAATATGTTGGCTTATGCATTCAAAAACGAACCACTGGATGGTAACCTGAATGTAAAAGCAGATCAGATTGACCTGAATAAATGGATGGGAACCGAAACCGCTGCTACCACTACTACGGATACACCTAGTGCACCATTTGCCGTACCTGCTAACCTGGACCTGAGCCTGAATGCTACAGCCGACAAGGTACACTATGACAACCTTGATCTGACGAATGTAACCGGAGCACTGCTTGTAAAAGATCAGACAGTTACCATGCAGCAGGTGAAAGCAAATGCGATGCAGGGTACAATGGAGGTAAATGGTAGCTACAGCACAAAGACAAATCCAAATACACCTGATATCAGCATGGCGTACAATGTACAGCAGATAGATATTCAACAGGCATTTAAATCCTTCAATACCGTACAGAAACTGATGCCGATCGCACAATTCATAGGAGGTAAAGTCACTTCTCAATTGAGTCTGAAAGGTCAGCTGGGCAAGGATATGATGCCTGTATTAAGTAGCCTGAACGGAGATGGTAACCTGCTGGTACTGGAAGGCGCATTGCAGAAATTTGGTGTGGTAGACCAACTGGCTAATACACTGAACGTGACCGCCCTGAAAAACCTTTCACTGAAAGATCTGAAAACTTACTTCTCTTTTGAGAATGGAAGAGTAAAAATCAGTCCATTTACCGTCAACTTCAATGGTATGCACATGCAGATCGGCGGTTCCCACGGTTTTGACCAGTCACTGGACTATACCCTGCTGATGACCCTTCCCAGAAGCGTAATTGGCAAACAGGGAGATGCCCTGATTACCAGTCTGGCCACCCAGGCAAGTAATAAAGGTATACCCGTAAACGTAAGTGACAGTATTCATTTAAATGTTTTATTAGGAGGAAATATTTTAAAACCAACTTATAAAACTAACTTGCAGGAAACCGCTGGAAATACAATAAATGGCCTGAAAGATCAGGCTGCTACCTTAGTTAAAAATAAGGCAGACACAGTAAAGACAGCGATAAAAGATACCTTGCAATCAGTCAAAAACCAGGCTGTAAAAACCGTTAAGGAAGCAGCAAAAGAAGAGCTGACCAAACAATTATTGGGAGGAAAGAAGGACACATCAAATCCTGCTACGACTACTAATAAAACGGAAGAATTGAAGAATGCTGGTAAAGAGGCGGTAAAAGGGATCGGGAACATATTCAAGAAAAAAACTAACTAAGGGAACACATTATAATCATTTCTATACGGGGATAATGCACCCTTAATCCATATTTTTTTGGGGGATTTTCTTAATTCACTAAATTGGACAACTTTTTGTCTGACATTTTTATCACCTTAGCAAAGCCGTGGAAAATTGCTTATTCTCCATCCTTTGATTGGATGACATGTTAACTTGAGAGAAAACCTAAATAAGTATATGGAATACGAGCGTTACATATCAGATGGCCTTATCGAAAAACATTTTCTCGGGTTCACTAGCCTGGAAGAGGAAGAAGACCTGCGAATCCATTTGAACATTTTTCCTGAATTGCATATAGAAATGGAAGAAGTAGAACGTCGTATGGAGCGGGCAGCATTTAAAGATGCTCCCATGCCTCCGGCACATATTAAAGCTGCTTTGATGCAGCGAATTGCTCTGGAAGAAGCAACCAGACAAGCAACTGTGTCATCCCGTGCGCAAAATAAGGTGTATAAAGATGTCACGCCACCAGAAGATAAAATAACTGTTCATATAGGATGGAAAATATTTTTGATATTCTTTCTATCCTCGATTGCCCTGTCCCTGTTAGCCATTTTGCTATACTACAGACAAGTGGTTGGTAAGTAAAATGTTAAAGCCCGCTCAAATGAGCGGGCTTTATTATGTTCTTGAAATAAAGGTGGCCATTGGCCACCTTTATTATTTATACATCCATATGATCCTGCATCACTTTGAAGCTATCCTGCATCGCCTTCAGCTTATCTTTACCATATGCCAGTCTTGTAATGGTTACAAACAAAACAGGTACAATAAAGATCGCCAGGAAGGTAGCAGTAAACATACCGCCCAATACAGTCCAACCCATCGTTTTACGTGATTCTGCACCCGCACCGGAAGCCAGCACCAGTGGCAAAATACCCAACAGGAACGCCAGCGAAGTCATGATAATCGGACGTAGACGCAGCTTCGCAGCCTCCACTGTCGCCGTTACCAGCTCCATCCCCCTATCCACACGTTCTTTTGCAAACTCCACAATCAGAATCGCATTCTTCGCCGATAAACCAATCAACGTAATCAAACCAATCTGTGCGTATACGTTATTACTGATCTTTGGAAGGAAGGTAAGCGTCAGGATCGCCCCAAACGCACCAATCGGCACCGCCAGCAATACAGAGAACGGTACGGACCAGCTTTCGTACAACGCCGCCAGGAAGAGGAATACGAACACGATCGACAATGCGAAGATGTAAACCGTCTTACTACCAGATAACAACTCCTCACGGCTCAAACCAGAGAACTCATATCCATAACCTTCAGGCAATACCTGTGCAGCTACTTCTTTCAGTGCATTGATCGCATCACCACTGCTATAACCAGGAGCAGGGCTACCGTTAATTTCCGCTGATCTGAACAGGTTATAGTGAGAAATTACTGGTGCCGTTTCAATCACCTTATAATTAGTCACCGCACTCAATGGCACCATATCTCCGCTTGAATTCTTCACAAACATCTGGTTCAGATCCTTGATATCCCCACGATAGCTGGAATCAGCCTGTGTGAGTACACGGAAGTTACGTCCATAGATAGTGAAGTCATTTACATAAGAACTACCCATATAAGTAGACAGCGCCGTCGCAACAGAAGATATAGATACACCCATTTTCTTAGCTCTTTCACGGTCTATATCCAACTGATAACCCGGAGTGCGTGCAGTAAAGAAGGAGAATCCTCTTGCTATTTCAGGACGTTGGTTGATGGCAGCAGTGAACTTCTGCAATACGCCTTCAAATGCCTTGATATCAGGATCACCGCTACGCTGTTCCAGAATAAAGGAGAAACCTGCAGTACTACCCAGACCCGGAATAGCCGGTGGCTGAATCACTACGACAGATGCCTGTTTCCAGCGGGAAAGTTTGGCCTGTATGTTAGCAGCGATTGCCTGGATCTGCGTTTCCTTAGACTTCCTGTCATCCCAAGGTTTCAACTGTACGAATATGGTCGCACTGTTTGACTTGGTCGCAAAACTAATTACGTTAAGTCCACCCAATGCTGCATAGTGACCAATACCCGGTACGCTATCCAAAGCATGCATCATGCCTGTCAGCGCTTCCACTGTACGTTCCGTAGAAGCAGACTCAGGTAAGTCAAAAGTGATATACAAACGGCCATCATCTTCAGTAGGAATGAACCCTGTTGGTTTGGTTCTGAATAACATGAACACCCCCACACAAATACACAGCAGGATGATCATCACATACCTTGCCCAACGGATACTTTTCTTTACACCCAGTGAATAACGGCTGGTCACATGACCAAACCAGGTATTGAAACGATAGAATAACTTGTTCAGCCCTTTTGAATCCTTATCCAGATGCATAGGACGCAGAATCAGCGTACACAATGCCGGAGTAAGAGACAACGCGACGAATGCGGAGATCAGTACAGAGATCGCGATAGTGATCGCAAACTGCTGGTACAGGCGACCTACGATACCAGGGATAAATCCTACTGGTACGAATACCGCCGCCAGAATCAACGCAATCGCGATTACCGGACCTGAAATCTCTTTCATTGCCTGTACGGTGGCCTCTTTCGGCGACATCTGCTCATGGTCCATATTATGCTGGACCGCCTCCACCACCACGATGGCATCATCCACCACAATACCTATCGCCAGTACGAAACCGAACAGCGTCAGGGTATTGATAGTAAAGCCTAACGGTATAAAGAAGATAAACGTCGCAATGATAGACACTGGAATCGCCAATACCGGAATGATGGTAGCTCTCCAGCTCTGCAGAAACAGGAACACCACCATTACCACCAGCGCCAGAGCTTCAAGCAGTGTTTCAACCACCTCGTGAATAGATACCTTCACCACAGATACTGATTCAAATGGAACCACATAATCCACATCCGCAGGGAATGCTTTTTTCAATTGTTCCATAGCTTCAGTCACATTCTGGGCAGTTTCAATCGCATTACTACCCGGAGCCTGGTATACCAGCAGGTAAGAAGCCCTTTTACCATCTACAAACGAGTTACCGGTGTAGTTGAATTTACCCAGTTCTACACGGGCTACATCTTTCAGATAAACGATACCACCATTGTTAGGCTGGGTTTTCACGACGATATTTCCAAACTCCTCAGCATTTGCCAGACGGCCTTTTACGAAGATGTTGTACTCGTATGTCTGACCAGTCTTTTGCGGAGGTGCACCCACGGAACCAGCTGCGATCTGCGCGTTCTGCTCTGTGATGGCAGCTTTCACTTCATCGGCAGATACGTTCATTTCAGCCAGTTTATCAGGCTTCAGCCACACACGCATACTAAAGTCATCCGCACGGGTAAAGATATCACCCACGCCCTTTGCACGCAGCAAGGCATCCTTAATAAAGATGTTGGTGTAGTTATCCAGGAAGGTTACATCGTGTGTACCTTTTGGAGAAAATAATGCCACCAGCATCAGGATACTGGGGTTACGCTTTCTTACTGTAAGACCTAAACGTTGTACTTCCTGAGGCAGGGTTGGCTGAGCGATACCCACACGGTTCTGTACATCCAGTGCCGCGATATTGATATCGGTACCTACTTCAAAGTTTACAGTAAGGCTCATAGAACCACTGTTCGTACTGTTACTGGTCATGTACGTCATACCAGGTGTACCGTTTACCTGTACTTCCACAGGGGTGGCTACGGTCTGCTCAATGGTCTGGGCATCCGCACCGGTATATGTACCTGTTACCTGCACCGTAGGAGGTGAGATTTCAGGATACTGACCGATAGGCAGGTTGAGCATCGCCAATATCCCAACCAACACCAGTACGATAGATATTACTATCGCGGTGACCGGTCTGCGTATAAAAGTATTTGCAATCATGATCTTCTTCTATTGATTCAAACTCAAACTGTTTACTATTATTTTTTTGGAGCCTGGCCCGGAGCCTGCTGTGCTGCTTGTTTTGGTACGCCGGAAGTATCGATTGCACCACCGTCACGCAGACGCTGGAAACCATCAGTTACTACCACTTCCCCAGCCTTCAGACCATCACTTACTACGATGCGGTCTCTCAGTTTTGGACCCAGGTGGATCTTACGTTGCTCAGCCACAGTATCTTTTGCTACGAATACGAAGAATTCCCCCATCTGCTCTACTACGGCTCGGTAAGGGATGATCACGTTTTCGCCACTCTGCTCATTCAGTACCTGCAGTACAGCACTCATACCATCCTTCAGTTGATCATTAGGATTGGCAAATTCAATACGTACTTTGATAGTAGCAGTCTGGTTGTCTACCCCACGGTCCACAGCGAGGATCTTACCTTTCTCAGAATAGGCAACACCACCTGGCAGTATGAGGCGGAAGGTAGAGTCATTAGGAGTAATGGTCTTACCCTGCATGGATGAAAAGCGGGGAATATCAGTTTCGCTCACCACGAAATCCACAGCAATAGGGTTCTCGCTGCTCATAGTGTTCAGCAGTGTAGATCCCTGGCTGATCTGTGCACCCAGTTTTACCTGAGAGATACCGATACGGCCCGTGAATGGCGCTTTAATAATAGAGAAATCCAGGTCAGTGCGGGCAGAGAGCAATGCTGCTTCAGCACCTGCTACGCTTGCACGGCTGGTTTCGAGTGTTGCATCGGCGTTGTCCAATGTCTGACGTGCTATCGCATCCTGTTTAGCCAGTTCGTGATAGCGGTTAGCATCTTTCTGCGCGCGCACCAGTGAAGCTTTTGCACTAGCCAGGTTTGCTTCTGCCTGACGTACTGCAGCTTCAAATTTACGACGGTCTATTTCATACAGGGCCTTCCCTTTCTGCACGACCTCCCCTTCTTTAAAAAAGATACCAGTGATATAACCACTTACCTGCGCACGCAGTTCCACCTGGTTCAGGGCCACCACTGAAGCCGGGTATTTATCGTAGTAAATAGCCTGTCCCATAGTAGCTGCCGTAACATTTACCTTAGTTGCCGGCATCGCCATAGCACCTTTTTGTTCCGGACCTTTACAGGAAGCCAGAAAAAACATACCTGTAGCGCCAATGAGGAGAATGTGTTGCTTTGTTTTCATCTGAAAATATTTGTCCTTTCAATGACTGATTATTACAACCAGCCAGTTTTATCATTTATTGATTAGATGTTGTTATAGTACCCAATGCCACCTGCAGGTCTATCTTGCTGGATAATACGGTGAACATGGCATTATAGTAATTCAGTTCTGCTGAACGGAGATCTGTCTGGGCAGTGATCACTTCCAGGTAGGTCTTGATCCCCTCCCGGTATTGCAGATCAATCAGGTTATACACCTCCTTGGCCAGGTCCATATTCTCCCTGAGAATGAAGTATTCATTCAGGTTACTCTTATAGGAAGCCATTGCCTGGGTATACTGTGTATTGATCTGTTGCTTCAGTGCTTCTACGTCCCAGTCGGTACGCTTCAGGTTCAGTTCAGCTATCTTTATATTATGGGTACGCTTAAATCCCTGGAAGATAGGCAGAGACACTGTCAGGCCAACCAGAGAATTCGGATAATTGTTGTTGTACAACTTTCCAAAATCCTTATTGAAATAGGCAAAGGTGTAACTGCCAGACGCTGACACAGTAGGCAGATAACTCCACTTATTATACTTCAGTTCTGCTTCCAGCAGCGAACGTTGGGTTTGCAATAACTGGTACTCTATCCTGTTCTGATAAGTAACCGTTGTGTTAGTATCCAGTTGTACGCTTTGTACCATCTGAATGGTATCATACCTCACATCCAATGCAGAATCAGCGGGGAAGCCCATGTATTGCTTCAGCAAAGCGTTTTTAGCTTTCAGCGATTCCTCACCTGTTTTCTTTTGCGCTTTGGCATTGTTCAGGGAAATGGTGGCTCTTTTGTAGTCAGTCTTGTCTACAATACCGCTCTGGTATTGATTGTAGGCATCCTTGAGGCTACGTTCCAGACGCACGATATCTTCATCCAGCACCGCTACCTGTGCTTTGGTAAGCAACATGTCGTAGTAAGCTTTGGATACATTGGATACCACATCAATCTGATTGCTGGTAGTATTTTGTGCAGCTTGCTGACGCACAACTTTTGCAGTTTTGCTGGCCAGCAATACATCTCTGTTAAAGATGTTTTGCGTTACGGTAAAGGCTGCAGAGGAGGTATTAGCCACACCAGTGGTGATAGCCGCTCCATTAAAATAAGACGTCTGCAACTTCAGATAATGGTTCAGGCCTGCGGCCAGATTCAACTGGGGATACCAGTCTGCCAGTTTGCTCTTGATGGTATGTTCCGTAATCTCCTGGTCCAGCAGCGTTTGTTTCATCACCGGCTGGTGGGTTAAAGCGTACTGGATGCAATCCTGCAAAGACGCTTTCGGCATGACGGAATCAGATACCTGCTGAGCAGAGGATGAGGTGCTAATAAGCCCTGCTCCCAACATGGCGGTCAGATAAATTACTCTTTTCATAAAAGTTTTTGACAATCAGTTTCTTCTTTAGACCAATCGTAGAACAAAGCAGTAATGCTATATGTTCTTTGCTTGCGCAGTAATTAATTTAGATTTCATTAAGACACACAATACCTTGTTTAAGCACAGATCAATATGTACTAACAATCAAACAGGTAGGTTACAGGTAATGTAGGTGTAAGCTGCGGTTCTGGTCGTATATACGGGCATATACCGGGAAATATCCGCATATTTCCCTGAAACAATTCGAAAATGCGTTGCGAAGATAACTATTCAATTAAAATTTTCTATCTCTGTTAATCACCAGATAGTCAATATTTTGCTACCTGATGAAACGGTTGGATAGTAACTTAAGGTCTGCTGGTTATAAAATGCGCCTTTAAAATACGTCTCTAATCGCAATTGAGATGCGAAGATAGCATGGAAATAAAAAAATCCATCACCGCTGATGGATTTTAATAAACAAGATTAATTATTTATTTGGCCGCCCACTGTGGATATGCTTCTCTGCATGGTAGGAGGATCTTACCAATGGTCCTGACTCAACATAATCGAGGCCCATTGCATAACCGATCTCCCTGTATTCTGCAAACTCATCCGGGTGAACAAAGCGAACCACTGGCAGGTGCTTTGGTGTGGGCTGAAGATACTGACCCAGGGTCACTACATCACAGCCATTATCGTACAGATCCTGCATTGCCTGGATCACTTCTTCTTTGGTTTCACCCAGTCCCAGCATAATACCGCTCTTAGTACGCATGCCTCCGTCTTTCAGACGGCGGATTACTTCAAGACTCCTGTGGTACTTCGCCTGGATACGCACCTGCTTGGTAAGACGCTCTACTGTTTCCAGGTTGTGAGACACTATCTCAGGTGCTACATCGATGATACGCTGCAGGTTCTCCCACTGGCCTCTGAAGTCAGGGATCAGGGTTTCCATAGTCGTTTCAGCATTCAGTGCCCTTACTGCCTTGATCGTATTGGCCCAGATAATGGAACCACCATCCTTCAGCTCATCTCTGTCCACGGACGTGATGACAGCATGCTTTACCTTCATCAGGAAAATCGCTTCTGCCACACGCTGAGGCTCATCCCAATCAACTGCTTCTGGTCTGCCAGTGGCTACGGCACAGAATCCGCAGCTACGGGTACAGATATTTCCTAATATCATGAAGGTAGATGTACCGGCTCCCCAGCACTCTCCCATGTTAGGGCAGTTTCCGCTCTCGCAGATAGTATGTAATTTATGGTTGTCTACTAGGCTACGAACCTGTTTGTAGTTGTCTCCTATTGGTAATTTGACACGCAGCCAATCAGGTTTTTTAGTCCTGGGGGCAGGTGCAGCGTCAGGTGCTGTACTGCAAGGTGTTGCGGTCGTGAGTGTTGGTTCTTGCATCTCTGATCCTTTCTTTAAGATTACAAAAATAGTACTTCTCGGGGGATTTTAAGCCGGGTTATTGCCAGGCCCCGGCTAATGCCTGCCCATTCGGCTTTTCTCCATAAAAAAAAGCGGTCAACCCCTACATGTCTATGCACCTTTCAATAAAATGCACCTTCCCGACAGGCCTCCTATTCACCTCAAAAAACGGCATGACCGCAGCCGCTTATCCCCCTCCCTCCAATAAAAAACGCTTTTACCATCAGGCAAAAGCGTTTTTTATATTATTTCTCATCTTTTACTTCTTCTTATTCCAGCGCTTACCAAACTGTAAAGCTATGTAAGCATTGAAAAAGAACTTCTTAGGATCATTATTTACCATTATAGGTATATCCTTAACATAATACTCAGCATTAATACCTACCTCCAGCGCACTCACCACCTCATTAAATCTGGCCCAGTCAAATCGGAGACCAGTCTTACCATGCACACCCGGCGCCACAGTCACCTCACCCCAGCCTTTTCCGAATCCACCACCACCGATTATCTTATCTCTGTCCAGAAATGCCTGGTTATAATCCACGCTTTCACCATATTTAATCGTTCTCACCGTTACACCATCATTAGGATCAATCACATTCAGATAATAAGGCTTCAGCAATCCGATAGAAAGCCCTCCATAATAGAATGCATTTACCAGCACCCCATTCTTATTCGCCTTACCACCTATCAGTCTTTGCTGACCAATACCAATCTTTACCTGATAAAAGTTATTCTGCTTACCATAGATATAAGGTTTTTCAGAATATACAAATCCGTATTGGTCTACTCCCTTGATCGCACCTGACTTCTTATCTTCCTTTGGATCTTTCTTTTCTGCAAATTCAAACTGAAAAAAGGTCACTTTAGTCCTGCTGCTGCGATACCCTTTCTCAAGAAAACCACTCCAACCATCAGAATTAAGACGGGCACCCACTGAAAACTCACGCTCATATACATTCTCCAGTTCTTCCTGCGCCTTATAAGAGGTAATGGGCTTAGACTTCTTCTGCTCCCTATGCTCCCCTGACGAGGTATTGTCCTGTGCCTTCAATCCACCTGCCACTACCAATAAAAGCAAGAATAAGTGTAATTTTTTCACCTGTATAGATTTGTTTTTGTTAAAGGGAGTAATATTAAATTATGATTGATCAGCCTCATCACGAATTACAAACAAAAGTATCCAGAGTCTAACTGTATCGCCCACCATTATTAATAAACGTAAGGGGCGTAATATTGGTATACTTATCGTTACAAACCTACACGTTTTTTCTTTCATGTGTAAATTTGTTTTTATCGCCGACGCTTGCCTACCCTTAGATATAACGTGCTCGGTGTAAAATGGTTACAGGGAAATGCCAGTCTTCAGCAGTTTGCACCCAATGGCACATTGTAAACACCGTTTTTCCTCACAGTAATGCTGCTTCAAATGTAGCAATGCCTGAGAATCGGCCGCATCCCCTGCCAGTATACCTACCTTTTTCCACCCGTCCATTATACTGTTTTCTTCGGCAGGCAGGGTTTCCATCATTCCCAATGCCCTTTCCTGGTATTCAGGCAACCCCTTCTCCCTGCCATATAAGTACAACAAGGGTAAGATGCTATTGATAATCACATTCCTCGTTACCATAACGCCTGGTCTCCGCATGACAACCGCTGGGGTATCAAACCGGTAATGATCCTTCCAGTAACCCTCCGGCTGTACAAACAACACCTGTTGAAAATGTTGCAGGTCTTTCATTTCCAGCAACCGGGCAAAGAGATCTCTTCCCTGCTGTAATAATACTGCCAGACTAGCCAGCCTCACCGAAGGAAAAGACGAAGGTCGCATCCGCAACCATCTCCACTGATGAGGCAACAAGGACAACAGATGGTATTTCCGCTTCAGAAACCTATATTCTGCCTGCAACTCCGATGGATAATCATCTGTAAACGGCCCTTCCAGCATGCCTGCCTGCCCGAACAACAACGCTTCCAGCTGCGCCAGATTATGCTTATTCCGCACCAGCATCGTATAAGGAAGGCTTTGCGCGAGCTTCAGAAAAGCATCTCCATTTACCGGCATACCATAGCTATAGGCAATAGCCCAATAGCAGCATTCTTCCCAGTTATTCCGGCTCCGGGTCAGCCATTCCTTCATCATATCTGCCCTTTTTTCCAACCGCTCCACCAGCAAGCGGTCTTTCCAGCTGCGCCAGATAAGCCGCCCTACTGTAGCCACATTTCCCCCACAAGGCACAAAATGGCCCGAATGTTTCAGCTGTGCATACCGGTGCAGCAACATTTTCGGAATAGCCGATTGTAGCTCCAGGCAAGGAATACCTTGCGTAGTCGTCTCCTCCAGATCATGTTCAAACACGACATGCAGTATAACATTCTGATAGCGCTGATCGCGCTGATGATTGTGCCTGTACCAGTCAGACGTTTTCAAATGTAATTCTACATTTCCTGCCCAGATTGTATTGCCTATCCGCAACCTTGCGTTGCTGAAATCCGGACCATCATTACTGTTCAGTACTCCCGGTTGAAGCACCTGCACAGCCTCTCCTTCTATCGTATGTAAGTGGGAAATGGTAAACAAACGATGCTTCCAAATATATTGGAACAGCTCCTCCGTGAGGAGCGGGGCTATTTGAACAATGGTCATATCATCTTCCTTTGCTAATAAATTTAGCATTTCCAGGACCAGATTTCCAAATTTTTCTTTTTTTGGAAATCTGATACACTTACCATTAACTTTGCACGCAGTTCTTTAACACATGACTTATCCAGAAAGGCGGAGGGACTTGGCCCTGCGATGCCTTAGCAACCAACCTTGTTTTACAAATGAGGGAAAGGTGCTAATTCCGGCTTCGGTTATACACATAACCGGAGATAGATAAGTTGGCAGAGATTGAAATTTTCATCGTACTTATATACTGAAAAGGCTCTTCCAACTAAGGAAGAGCCTTTTTTGTTTTGGGTAGTTATCTGTTCTGAACATCAAGTTTCATAACCGTATAATTGCTTTGCGTTGAAAATAGCCACACAGTTATTACATAGTATCCCGGTAGACGAATTGACGGGCGCCATCTCCGTCCCCATCTATCAAACCTCTACCTTCGTACAGGAATCTCCCGGCATCAACAAGGGATTTGAATTCTCCCGTGCTAACAATCCTACCCGCAAGGTGCTGGAAAACATCATCTGCAGCCTCGAAGAAGGACACGCAGGTTTTGCTTTTGCCAGCGGTATGGCTGCTATCGATGCGGTAATGAAACTACTGAAATCAGGCGACGAAATCATGGCCGTTGAAGATACTTATGGCGGTATCTTCCAGATGTTCCAGCACATGTTCGAACGCTTTGGTATTAAAGCAAACTTTGTAGATACCAGCAACATCGACAAAGTATTGGCGGCTATTACTCCCAATACGAAGATGATCTGGCTGGAATCGCCTACCAATCCTACTTTACGCGTTTCTGATATCAAATCCATCAGCAAGATCGCCAAGCAGCATAATGTACTGCTGGTAGTAGACAATACCCTGTGTACACCACTGCTGCAACAACCCATTCCACTGGGCGCAGACATAGTGATTCACAGTGCTACCAAATACCTCGCAGGTCACACAGATGTAATCGCAGGCCTGGTAGTAGTCAATACCAAAACACTCGCCGATCAGTTACGCTTCAATCAGAATATTTCAGGCAGCATACTCAGCCCGTTCGAAGCATGGCTCACAATCAGGGGAATTGAAACCCTGTGCCTGCGCCTCGATAAGCAATGTAGCAATGCCATGGCCGTCGCCACCTGGCTCTCTGCACACCCTGCTGTGGACAAAGTATTCTATCCCGGACTGGCATCACACAAAAACCACCACATCGCCCGTAAACAACAAAAACAATACGGCGCGCTCGTGAGCTTCTCTCTCAAAAATGACAACATCAAAAATGCGATCAGAGTAGTAAACACCACCCGGCTGTTTAAACTCGCCGAAAGCTTTGGTGGCGTAAAAAGTATGCTGGATCATCCAGCTACCATGACACACCGTAACATTCCGGAAGACCACCGCAAAAAAACAGGTCTACAGGACTCCTGCATCCGCCTCTCTGTAGGTATTGAAGATGCTGAAGACCTCATCAACGACCTCAAACAGGCACTGGATAAACTCAACCTGCCTGCAGGCAAACAAATTACAGTTTTACAATAAACGCAAAACCGTTTTGCAACGGACACTGAATGCAGCACTAAGTATAGAACATGGAAAACAAAATTATCAATCTGGGTATTTTCGGATTTGGTTGTGTGGGACAAGGACTTTACGAAGTATTGAACAGAACCAAAGGTATCAATGCGCGTATTAAGAAAATATGTATCAAAGACCCCAATAAGCCTCGTCCAATCGACGCCAGCTATTTCACTACAGACAAAAATGATATCTTACAGGACCCTACCATCGACGTGGTAGTGGAACTGATCAATGAAACAGAAGCCGCCTTTGAAATCGTAAGCACTGCCCTGCGCAATGGTAAAGCAGTAGTAAGCGCCAGCAAACGCATGATCGCTGAAAACCTGCCTGCCCTCTATCAACTGCAGGTAGAAAACAAAGTACCATTCCTCTATGAGGCATCCAGCTGTGCAAGTATTCCTATCGTGCGCAACCTGGAAGAATACTACGATAATGACCTGCTCAATGCAGTAGAAGGTATCTGTAACGGATCCACGAATTACATCCTGACCAAGATCTTCGAAGAAAACCAAAGCTTTGATGTAGCCCTTCAAAAAGCACAGGAACTGGGCTTTGCAGAAACTGATCCTACTTTGGATATCGAAGGCTACGATCCTAAATTCAAGATCGTGATCTTACTGCTACATGCATTTGGCACATTCGTAAAACCAGAAGAAGTATTCAACTTTGGTATACATCGCCTCAATGATTTCGATATTCAGTTTGCCAAACAAAGAAACTGTACCGTAAAACTCATTGCTGGCTGTAGAAGACAAAACGGTAGTGTAAATGCATCCGTATTGCCACACCTCGTCAAGGAACACAACCTGCTGTATGATGTATACAACGAGTACAATGGTATCCTGCTCGAAAGTGCATTTACCGATAAGCAGTTCTTTGTAGGTAAAGGTGCTGGTGGTACCGCTACAGGTAGTGCAGTGTTGTCCGACATCTCTGCACTGACATACAATTACAGGTACGAGTATAAGAAGATCAAACAGTCTAACTCTCCGGCATTTACGAACGATGTCCAGTTGAAGATCTACCTGCGTTACCGTACAGCCGATCAGGTTCATCTGCCAGACTTCTACAATATCTCTGAAAAATATGAATCCTCTACCTGGCGTTATATTGTTGGGGTGATCAATCTGGAAAAGCTGAAGGAAGCTAAATGGTTGAAGAATCCGGATGTGAACCTGCTGGTACTGGAATAGAAATTGCGTTAATAGGAAGTATAAAGGTATTAACCAACCAAAATGAAACGGCGTCCCTTCTCTGATCAGGGCGCCGTTTATTATTTATAATTTTTCCACGACATTGCTCACTGGCAGTCCCATTACATTGTAAAAACAACCATCAATTCTGTCAATGCCTACTGCGCCAATCCACTCCTGGATTGCATAGGCTCCTGCTTTATCATAGGGTTTATAGTTATCCACATAGTAAGTGATCTGCGCTGTCGTCAATGGCTTAAAGTGTACTGCTGTTTCTTTTGAAAAAGCCTCTTCCTGCCCCCCACGCAGAATAATTACACCGGTGATTACCCTATGTTCTCTCCCACTCAGCGCACTTAGTATACGGATAGCGTCTTCTCTGTCCTTTGGCTTGCCAATAATGGTATCGTCCAAGACCACTACTGTATCAGCAGTAATAATGATATCATCTGCCTGGCACAAAGTTGCCACAGCTACTGCTTTTTGACGCGCTATGTGCACAGGAATATCAGGGATGTGCATATCGGCTGGAAAAGTTTCTGCCGTATCCACCACTTTCACTTCAAAAGGAATACCCGCCTGCTCCAGCAGCTGTTTGCGCCGGGGTGACTGGCTACCCAGTATGACACGTTTGCCTGTATACATCAGAGAAATAATTTAAAGAAGACCATCGAAAGAATACCTGACAGCATCACCAGCTTTACCAGGGAGCTTACCTTGTGATAATGCTCGGGCAGATGTGCTTTTTTCAGTAAAGAGTAAATGTAATAACATGGCGCCTGTACGAAAATCAACAGATAAGCGATCGCTATATACCAGCCTATCAGGGCCACCCTTACTTCCACTACTACAATCAGCACCTGCAATCCCAGCAGTAATCCATAACAGATCCTCTTAGCGGGGGTTACACCCCATACAATAGGAATAGTACGGCAACCATCTTTACTATCCCCAATCACATCTTCCAGGTCTTTTACAATCTCTCTTACCAGCGAAATCAGAAAAGCAAACACCGCATAGATCCCAATGATCTGGATAAGCTTTCTACCTTCCGGCGACATGATTGCCTCAAAGCTTTCATAGATCTGTTTCTCATAAAAACCTACCACCACTACAGCCAGCGCTGTAAGCAGAGAAATGAGCACATTCCCGATCAGTGCCTGACGCTTGAAAGATGTGGAGTAAAACCACAACAGCAGCGAACACAGTACCTGTGTAAAACCCAGGTAAATCTGCCCTATCTTCCATGCTGCAATAAAACCAATACTTACCCCGGCAAGATTAAAAATGGTATGCCAGGCCATTGCCCAGCGGCGGTTGATCACCTTCTCCAGTACCATTTTATCAGGCTTATTGATGATATCAATATTAATGTCAAAATAGTCATTAATAATATATCCCGCGGCAGCGATCAACACCGTCGATAAACTCAGCAGGCAGAAAGACGGCACTGACAGAGAGGGTTCAACACCATTATAATGGAGTATCGGAGCTACAACACAATATTGCAGTAAATATTGCGTAAGGGCTATGTATATAAGGTTTGGATACCGTACCAGTCTGAAAAACGCTGTCAGTAGCTTCATAATCAATTAATTGGAAATAAATTAGCGGCTGGCTATTTCTTCGTCTATCGTCCAGTGCCCATTGAGTTTCAGCACCTTCTCGATTACTTCCCTTACACAGCCATTTCCACCATTTACCGGTGAGATATAACGGGATATACTTTTGATCTCGGGTACAGCATCGGCCGGGCATACCGGCAGTCCTACCAGTTGCATGGCACGGTAATCGGGGATATCATCTCCCATAAAAATGACCTGCTCCCATTGCAGCTCATTTTCGAATACGTAATCCTGCAGCTTTTCCTGTTTATCGGTAATACCGGTATAAATATCCTTTATTCCTAATCCCTGCAGCCTGCTTACCACACTTTCAGATCTGCCACCCGATATGATGGCGATACGGTAACCCTTCTTCACAGCCAGCTGCAAAGCATACCCATCCTTAATGTTCATTCTGCGCGATTGCTCCCCATTTGGTAATAACTGAACAGTACCATCTGTGAGCACGCCATCTACATCAAACACAAAAGTGGTGATGGGCTTAAAAAGAGATAAAACGTTCATTTCGTTTATTAAAATATCGTATTGCGCAAAAGTAGTATAGATTTTTGATGTCAGGCATTATAGAAATCATAAATGCTGTCAGACATCACCTTATATATTTCCTGCAGATGTGGCTGATCCTGAATTAATGCCCGATGCTTGGACATGGTGTCTTCATCCTTCCTCATAGCCGGACCGGTCTGCACATTTTCAGGGGCAAATTTTTCAAGCCTGTCAAAAGTTTCCCTGATAATTGGCTGAAGCAGATTGAAGTCAAGCCCCTTCAGTTCACAAAATTGCTTGGCTCTTACAATCAGGTGATTGGTAAAATTATTACAGAGTACGGCTCCCAGGTGTAATTGCAACCTTTGCTCTGAGCTAACTACCTCAATCCGAGAGGAAATGCTCTGGGCGATAGATTGTAGTCTCCTCATCACCTCGTCATTGCTGGCTTCCAGCAATAAGGGAATAGCAGGGTAACTCTTCACCTCTTTACGGATGGATTGCAATGGATACATGACCCCGGTATGGGTAGAGATACGCTTAATAGCCTCCAGTGATACGGCCCCTGCCGTATGCAATACGATCCTTTTACCCAGCCGGAGCTCGTCATTCAGTTCCGGAAGAGCAGCATCACTCACCGCCAGTAAATAAATGTCAGCCTCCATATTGATATCAAGAAGGTCGTCGGTAGCTGCAGCATGTAAAGTTTCCGCCAATGCCTGCGCATTTTCCTTCTTCCGGCTAATAACCTGTAAAATCTGGTGTCCGTGTATTTTTAATAATGTTCCGAAACAATGCGCAATGTTTCCCGCGCCAATAATTACTATGTTCATCGGGTAAAAGTGGTTATTAATATATTATGGTGTACCGGTCAGATAAAAGCGAAATTTAGGTTGCCGGGCTCATACAATTATATGATACAGCACGTTTCCCTTCCCTTCAGCGTTGTTATCCAGCAATTTAACCATTAAACTGTTAATCATTCATTTTTAATGGATTTCCCAAAAATATTACATTTATATTCAATGTTTTAAAAGAGACTGATTTTTTATTCTACCACTTCTTTTATATACTTGCAAAAATCGGATGGCCCCTTTTTGATCAGTTGGCTATCCTCCCGCCAGACGAAGCACTCTATTTTTGAGGTACTTACTTAAGGCGGTTTATACAATTTAATACGGAATTTTACGTATCTAGTAGCACATAAAGACGGCATTCATGGCAAAAAATCTAGTAATTGTTGAGTCTCCGGCCAAAGCCAAGACGATTGAAAAGATACTCGGCAAGGACTTCGAGGTCATTTCCTGCTTCGGTCACATCCGTGATCTTGAGAAGGATGATATGGGCATTGATATCAACAATAACTTCAAACCTAAGTATATAATACCCGACGATAAGGAAAAGGTCGTTAAGGATCTGAAGAAGTTAGCCAAGGCAACCGACGAGGTTTGGTTAGCAACGGATGAGGACCGTGAGGGTGAGGCCATAAGCTGGCATTTATGTGAAGTTCTCGGATTAGACCCCGAAATTACAAAACGTATTGTCTTCCACGAGATTACGAAGCCTGCCATTGAAAAAGCCGTGCAACAACCCCGACTGCTCAATATGAACCTGGTAAATGCCCAGCAAGCCAGACGTATCCTGGATAGGATTGTAGGTTTCGAGCTGTCACCAGTGCTCTGGCGTAAAATGAGTATGCGTAACCACCTTTCTGCTGGCCGTGTACAATCAGTAGCGGTAAGGCTGATCGTGGAAAGAGAAAGAGAAATCAACAACTTTAATTCTGTAAGCAGCTTTAAAGTTGAGGCTTTCTTTATCGCCAAAGACCTGAATGGTAAGAACATTACCTTCAAGGCAGAAGGCCCAACCCGTTTCAAGACCGCAGAAGATGCGGAGAAATTCCTACAGCAGTGTGTCGGTGCTGCTTACGCAGTAAAGGATATCCAGGTAAAACCCGGCAAGAAATCTCCTGCCGCTCCCTTTACCACTTCTACCCTTCAGCAGGAAGCCAGCCGTAAACTCGGCTACAGCGTGTCTAAAACCATGCTGCTGGCACAAAAACTGTATGAAAGTGGTAAAATCACCTACATGCGTACTGACTCAGTCAATCTGTCAGATACCGCGTTGGGTGATATCCAGAAAGCTATTACAACCAATTATGGAGCGCGTTACCACCAGCACCGCAAGTTCAAAAACAAGAACGAGTCTGCACAGGAAGCGCACGAAGCCATCCGCCCGACCTACATGGAGAACGCTTCTGTAGACGACAGCGATAGCCGTAAACTGTATGAACTGATCTGGAAACGTACCATCGCCAGCCAGATGAGCGATGCCGAACTGGAAAAGACAATCGCCAAAATCGATATTTCTACCAACCACGAAGAGCTGACCGCCAGTGGTGAAGTACTGAAGTTCGATGGCTTCCTGAAAGTATACATGGAAGGCCGGGATGATGAAGATGAAAATGAAGAGGATGAACAAGATGGCTCCCTCCCACCGCTTGCACTGAAACAGGTACTGGACCTGAAGGAGATGAAAGCAACCGAACGCTTTACCCGCCCTGCTCCCCGCTATACGGAAGCAAGCCTCGTAAAGAAACTGGAAGAACTGGGCATAGGCCGTCCATCTACCTACGCACCTACCATTACCACCATCCAGAAGCGTAACTATGTAGAAAAACGTGATAAAGAAGGTGTGAAAAGAGACTTCCGCATCATGGTGCTGAAATCAGACAAACTCAGTAAAGTAACAGAATCTGAAAATACCGGTGCCGAAAAATCCAAACTGTTCCCAACAGACCTGGGTATGATAGTAACCGACTTCCTGAGCCAATACTTCGGAAATGTAATGGACTACGGCTTCACCGCCAAGATTGAAGGAGAGTTTGACGAGGTGGCACATGGTAAGAAGATCTGGAACAAAATGCTGAACGAGTTCTATACTCCTTTCCACAAAGATGTGGAAAACACGCTGGAAAATGCGGAAAGGGTGAAAGGAGAAAGACAACTGGGTACCGAAGAATCTACCGGCAAACCAATCGTAGCACGTATGGGACGTTATGGTCCAATGGTGCAGATCGGGAAAGCCGAAGATGAAGAGAAGCCTCGTTTTGCAAAATTAAAGGCAACACAAAGCATCGAAACCATTACTTTAGATGAAGCAATGGAGCTGTTCAAACTTCCCCGTAATCTGGGTAAATTTGAGGACGAAGATGTAACAGTGAACATAGGCCGTTTCGGTCCGTATGCAGCACACGATAAGAAATTCTATTCCCTGAAAAAGGAAATGGATCCATACACAGTGGAACTGGATGAAATAGCCCCGCTGATCGTGGAAAAACGTACTGCAAAAGATGAACGTACGATCAAAGTATTTGAAAAAGAAAAGATTCAGATACTCAAAGGTCCCTATGGTCCGTATATTAAACAAGGCTTAAGAAACTACAAGATACCAAAGGAGAAGATCGATACCGCTGCGGATATTACGGTGGAGGAAGCAAAAGCTATTATCGAAGATGTGAAGGCCAACCCTCCCAAGAAGAAAGCACCTCCTAGAAAGAAAAAAGCCGAATAAAGTGCTATCACAGGAATGTGCCGGTGTGTATAAAAGGTCTGAAAGACCCTTCCTATACCATTTGGATGATTCACGAAATAGCATATTTGCACATCGGCACATTTAGATTTGTTATGCACGAGACCAAAGAAATAAATGCTTTGTTCCATCTCCTGGACGATCCGGACCAGGAGGTGTATGATACCGTTGCCAGTAAGATATTATTGTTTGGGAAAGAGATCATTCCTAACCTGGAAAATCTGTGGGAGAATACTGTAGATGAATCTATCCAGGAAAGGATCGAACAATTGATTCACAGAGTTCACTATATGGACCTGCAAATGGCGCTTGCTCAATGGAATAAGGCCGAAGTCCCCGATCTTTTACAGGGTGCCATCCTGGTAGCCAGGTACCAGTATCCTGATATGCAGGCAAATTCCGTTCTCAACGAAATCGAAAAAATCAAGCGTAATATCTGGCTGGAACTCAATAACTACCTCACTCCCCTGGAACAGATCAATGTGCTGAACAGCATGATCTATAACTACTTCGGGCTCAAAGGTGAAGAAGTAGCCTATGTGAGGAAAAACCAGTTCTTTATCAATCAGGTACTTGAATCCAAGAAGGGGAACCCGCTCACCAATGGCATCGTTTACCAAAGCCTCTGCGCTATGCTGGACCTGCCGGTATATGCCGTGAATATCCCCAGACAGTTTATTCTCGCCTACTTTGATAGCTTTTATGATTTTTCAGAACCCGCCAGTCCGGACGATTACCGGATCCTGTTCTTCATTGATCCCATTCAGGGCCAGATCTATTCTCATCAGGATGTGGAAAACTACCTGAAGCGAATGTCTCTCCCCCCTACTCCCTCTTATTACACACCACAGTCGAATACAAGGATCATTCAGTTCCTGCTGGAGGAACTGTCCAAATGCTTCCAGGACGACAAAGACATGTATAAGCAGGAGGAACTAAAGAATTTGATCAGGTTACTAAGTGGGGAATAATATAAATTTCAAAAAGGCCGCACGTCGTACCTTACTATAAAAAAAAGCAGCTGTCTGAGACAGCTGCTTTTTTTTATAGTAATATTTTCAATCTTACTTATTTGCTAACCTTCCATTCACCTTAGAAGCAGTCATTCCAATCAAATCATTCATCACATTCACCGCTTCATCCAGGTAAATATCCTTTTGTCTGAACTTCAACCAATCTTTATTGCGGGCCAGTTTTGAAGTATCATTATCGATCTTATCCAGATCTACTTTCAGACTGCTGATCTCCAGTTCCTTCACCTTATCATTTACTGAATCATAGCGTTTCAGGGCGTTTGCATTATTCTTCTGTTCAGTTTTATACGTCTGATAGTTCAGTGAATAACTTTCCTGAGCGTCCATTTTCTTCAGGGTAGCGATATTTTCATTCATAGTCCGGAATGCTTCATTGTTAGCCAGGCGTTTTTCGCTATTCGCTTTCAGCGCAGCTACCGGCACCGGATCTACCCATGGTGTAAAGTTAGCCTTTGGAATTTCGTCCCAGTTCAGGGCGTCCTTATCCTTACGCTCTGCTACTTCATAATATGGATCTGGCAGTACGATATCAGAGTTAACACCTTTCAGCTGGGTAGAACCACCATTTGCACGGTAGAATTTCTGCTGAGTCAGTTTGATAGCACCCAGTTGGCCCAACTCCTTGTTGGTATAAAACTCATCCAGGCTAAACATACGCTGTACGGTACCTTTACCATAAGTAGAGTTGCTACCGATAATCACCGCACGTTGGTAATCCTGCATGGCAGCCGCCATGATTTCGGAAGCAGAAGCACTGTACTCGTTCACCATGATGGCCAGCGGACCACCATATTGTACACTTCTGTCGCGGTCACGCAATACCGTAGGATCGCCGACACGTGACTTCACCTGTACAATTGGACCATCCGGAATGAACAGGCCAGCCATTTGTACTACATCCTGCAGGGAACCCCCACCGTTGAAGCGGAGGTCGAGGATGATACCTTCTACATTTTCCGCTTTCAGTTTGGTAATTTCCTTTGCCACATCTTCAGCACAACGTGCTCCGTTTCTGTCCTGGAAGTCTGCATAGAATTCAGGCAGATAGATGTAACCAATTTTATGTTGACCACCGATAATTGCAGATTTAGCGAATGTTTCGTCCAGTACGATCTCGTCACGAACAATAGAAACATCCTTAATAGTACCATCGACACTCTTCACAGTCAGTTTTACAACAGTACCTTTTTCACCTCTGATCACTTTTACCGCATCTTCCACCGCATAACCGGTAATGTCCAGCGGTTCCTTGTCGCCCTGTGCCACTTTCAGGATCACGTCGTTTGCTTTCAGGTTACCTTCTTTCCAGCTTGGACTACCTGTTACAATGCTTACGATTTTGATCTTACCATCTTCTTCACGCAGCTGTGCACCAATACCAAAGAATTTACCAGCCATCTGCTCTTCAAACGCTCTCTTTTCATCAGGAGGGAAGAAGTCAGTATGAGGATCCATTGTAGCGGTAATGCTGTTCACATAAGTGCTGAAGCGCTCATTGTCATCCTGTCTGTTTTTCAGGCGGTCAAAGTAGCGGTCGTATACCTGTTTTACCTTTGCACGTGCATCGGCTTCCAGCTGAGCATCGGTTTTCGCCCTGGCAGTATCTTTCTTATCCTGCTTATCACGGGCTTCTACCAGTTCAGAGTATTTTTCCAGGGTACGATATTTCAGCACCTTGCGCCATGCTTCTTTGCGGGCTGCTTCATCAGCAGGGTAGTCTACCTTATCAGGATCCAGGGTTACCTTTTCTTCTTTGGTAAAGTCGAAAGGCTTAGCCAGAATTTCAGGATAAAGTGCTGCTGCCTCAGCCACTCGTTTCTTGATCAGATCATTGATTGCATTAAAACAATCCAGGGGTTCTCCCATCAGTTCATTATCGATGTGAGTAGATAATGGCTTGAGGTTTTCGATATCACTCTTCAGAAAGAACTTCTTTTCACTGTCCAGGTTCTTGAGGAACTTGTCAAAGACTTCCTTTGAAAATTTATCATCTATTGCCTTCGGCTGATAGTGCCCATCTTTTAATATTTGCCCAACCAGACCAATGATTACTTCATTTTTGCCAGGGGGGTCTTCTTTACGCAGTTTGCTGAAAGCCAATACTCCCATCGAGATGGTAATCAGCAAAACTGGTATAATCACTTTCATTCTTCTCATAGAAAATCCTAATTGAACATCATCAAATATAGCATAAAATTGCCCATTGTGCTAGAATGGCAGTCTTCTTTTAACAAAAGATTGAGAAACAGGGAATGTAGCATAGGCGCTATTTTAAAGGAGCTGGCGGCCACATTCAACACGGTTATTTGCTACTAAAACCAGACCAATGTCTTATAAAATTAAGCTTCCTGATTGAATTTAACGATACCGCTTATCAGTTTAAATACACACATTTATTCAAATTATATATTTTTGTCTTGGTTTAAAAACTGATTACGTGGATAACCCGGCTATTACAAACAGTAAGAACGACCCTTATGCTTCGCTTCGTCTTCCTGAATTTAACTACTACCTAATTATTCGATTCGCGCTTGTCTTTGCTCTCACAATGCAGTTTATTGTCATAGAATGGAAAGTAAATCTGCTCTCCAACCATGATCCTTTTTCCCTTGGTCTCATTGGTCTTGCTGAGGTCATCCCGGCAGTGTTACTGGCACCTTTTGCAGGGCACATTGTGGATAAGCGGGAGAAAAGAGGCATCCTGCTCAAATGCGTGATTGCCTATGTCTTTATTGGCGCCGGCCTTTTCTTCCTTACATGGGATAAAGCCGTGGAAGGGTACGATACCCATCACATCCTGATGGCTATTTATGGACTGGTGTTCTGCGGAGGCATTGTCCGCGCCTTTGTAAGCCCGGCCAACTTCTCCTTACAAAGTCTGATTGTACCCCGTGCCTTATATGCCAATGCCTCTACCTGGGCCAGCAGCGCCTGGCAAATAGGCAGTATGGCAGGCCCTGCGCTGGGAGGCTTACTGGTATATGTGATTGGTGTACACTGGTCAATGCTGCTGGTGGTGGCTGTATTTTTACTCCCCATGTTCAGCCTGATTATGATCAAACCTAAGCCGGTGCATTATGCAGCCAAAGGCGAAACCTTTGTAGATGGACTCACCAAAGGGATGCGCTTTGTCTGGAATACCAAAGTAATCCTGAATGCCATGGCCCTGGATATGTTTGCAGTCCTGTTTGGGGGTGCGGTTGCCATGCTGCCGGTATTCGCCTCCGATGTATTGCATGCAGGTGCACTGGAATTCGGTTTGCTCCGTTCTGCAGTAGCCGTCGGATCACTGATAACCATGTTTATACTGGCTTACAAACCACTGGTTCATAAGCCGGGTATCAAGCTGCTGGCGGCGGTGTTCGGTTTCGGTATATGTATTATTATATTTGGTTTGTCCAAAAATTTCTATCTGTCTTTCATTGCATTACTGCTGAGCGGTACATTGGATGCGATCAGCGTAATTATCCGTCAGACTATTCTGCAATTGAAAACACCTGATGAGATGAGAGGCCGCGTGGCAGCTGTAAGCTCTATGTTCGTAGGTTCTTCCAATGAACTGGGTGCTTTTGAAAGCGGGTTTATGGCGCGTTTGATGGGGCTGGTACCTTCTGTTGTGTTTGGAGGATGTGTGACACTGGGGGTCGTTGTGACTACTTACATTATTTCGCCTGCCATGCGCAAGCTTGATCTAAAAGCATAAAAGAAAAGAAACAGGCTCAAAAGCAATTTTTATCCAGGTGTCTGATGGAGAGAATTTTCGTTTTCGCAATTCTCAGCCCATCAGATTACTTTTGAGCCGCTTTCTTTATTTCACGATGTCCCGCAACTTCTCCAACACGTAGAACACTGCAGGGCAGATCGTACTGTTCAGGTAAGTGGTATTGGGCCGCTTTACAAACTCAATGCTATCTGTATAAGGATAGTTCTCACAGTCACCCGGCCTTGCATCGTAGATGCTGCAATAATTGTCTGCACCTAAAAACGGACAGGGACTGCTTTTAACCACATAATCCCCATCTTCGTCCAGTCGCAGGTAAGTTTCAATAAACACCGATTCCCGCATACCCAGGTATTTGGAGATGCGCTTCAGATCCGGCGTCTTAAACCTTGGGCTGATCGATTTACAACACCCTGCACATTGCAGACAGTCGATGTGGCTGAAAGCCTCTTCATGCAGGTCTGGCAGTAATTTATCCACGCCCCTTCCCTTCTTGGTCTGTAGCTTCTGCAGAAACTGTTTATTGGCTTTTTGCTGCTCAGTCGCCCGCTGCTTCCAGTTATTTAGTGATGCATCCATTTGCTGCAAAGGTAATACTCTCTCCGGTACGACAATCATGTGACAATTCCCGAAAATATACACCCCCAATTATCACCACAATTTCCACAAGGCCGGGGCAGGTTTGGCCATTGCTAAAAAACAAAATACCTTTGCACATTCTTATTATCATACCTGCTTTCACATCATGAATCTTTTTGATATACAACAAAATGAGTTTGTAGGCCGGCACATTGGACCTAACGAAACAGAGACCAACCACATGCTGGAGACCATCGGTGTTTCTTCGCTGGAAGCATTAATCAGCAAGACCGTACCAGGTGCAATCCGTATGAACCACCCGCTGGCAGTGCCTGCGGCAATGAGTGAAAGTGATTATCTCCGTCATCTCAAGGAAGTATCACTCAGGAACGAAGTATTCCGTAACTATATCGGTCAGGGATACTACGACACTATCACACCCAGTGTGATCCTGCGTAACATCTTCGAGAATCCAG
>Ga0182005_1000216_pt1 | contig 38130 bp, 24 predicted proteins | sample Sormic07211103_1_FD_123021 | JGI IMG/M metagenome (GOLD analysis project Ga0182005, IMG submission 123021) | Rhizosphere microbial communities from Sorghum bicolor, Mead, Nebraska, USA - 072115-103_1 MetaG | ecosystem: Host-associated > Plants > Roots > Rhizosphere | place: USA: Nebraska...
ATCCGGATCAGCCCATACCGGCTAATCACCCCAGCTGCAAATGGAATCCCCAGATAAATACCCACACTCCGCGCAATTTCACCAATGGCCACCGTTACTGTCACTCCCTTAAGTCCCAGTAAACCCGGCAACCATGTCAGGAAGATATATGCATAGACACTGTACAATAATACCTGGAAAATGCTATTCAGTGCCACCAAACCCGCCGCATATTCCCTATTACCTTCCGCAAGCTCATTCCACACAATCACCATCGCAATACACCTCGCCAATCCTATCAGGATTAACCCAGTCATATAACCCGGCTGATCAGACAAAAACACTATCGCCAGTCCAAACATCAATAACGGCCCAATCACCCAATTCAATAATAAGGAAACAGACAGGATTCTGGTATTTCGAAATACCTGTCCCATTTGTTCATATCGCACCTTCGCTAAAGGAGGATACATCATCAATATTAATCCAATAGCAAGTGGAATGTTCGTAGTTCCGGTAGCATATGAATTGATAAAGTCACCGGTAGATGGAATAAAATAACCGATCATCACACCCACCGCCATTGCCAGAAAAATCCACAATGTCAGGTACCGGTCTACAAAGCTCAGCCCTTTTCGCTGAGCAGGAGTACAATTTTGCATTCAAATAAAATTAATTACAACAGGGTTTCTCCGTATAAACAGTAATGCTGTAAATACCACTGTTACCAGCCTGGAAAGCCCATATTTCAGGAAATAAATAACTATTCAAAATATTCATTAGGTATGTAGAGGTCCTTTGCCTGTTTGCATAAAATACCTGTGATATCGTATAATTGCAATATTGCGATAGGTGTAGGCAAAAAAAATCAGCAGCAACGGCCGTCTTCTATTTTTACTTCACCAAAGAAAGTATGAAATATGTTTTTATACTGTTTCCAGACCTTAGGATCGATGCAATAGCACACACTGGCACCTTCAATCGTCCCCTGTATAATCCCCGCGTTTTTGAGCTCTTTTAAGTGTTGGGACGTGGTCGCCTGTGCCAACCCGAGTTCATTTACCAGGTCACCTGTCACACACGCATTCTTTTTTACCAGGTACTGCAAAATAGCAATCCGCGCCGGATGCGCTATTGCCTTTGCCATATTGGCCAGATCATTTTGCTCTTTGGTAAATAAATCTGATTTAGTCAAACCCATATCGCAATATTACGATAATGTTTTTGAAGAATACAATTTTTTTTTCCGGTTATTGAATAGGTAGTCAATAATAAACACCCGTTGCTCGCTCTGCAAACTCCCACAGCCTTCCTGCTACCTCCTCATTCATCGCATTTTCCCCTATTGTAGCCAACGTGGGATACCCCCGCAGCCCGGCCTCTTCCGGTTCGTACATTTTGCCCCCATGCACCTCTTCGGACACCGCCGCATGCAGTACGGACAGCGCCCCCTGCCATGGCTCCATAAATGCTCCCAGTCGTTGTACCCCAATTGCAATCTCCTCCTCACTCAAGTGCCTCGTCAACTCCGTTTTATTTGCCCCAGGTTGCGCAGCAACTGATAATACATGTACGTCCTTCGCCTGCAATCTTCGCCACAGCTCAATTGAAAACATTAGATTCGCCAGTTTACTCTGCCTGTATTCCCGCAGCGCATCATAACCCTTCTCCATTTTTACATTATCGAAATCAATACCCGCCTGCTGATACCCGTTACTTGTCACCGTCACTACCCGCGAATGAGGCGTAGCCGATAATAAGGGAAATAAACGCCCAGTAAGCGCAAAGTGCCCTAAGAAATTTACTCCAAACTGCAACTCAAATCCTTCCATTGTCCTGGATGGTGGCGGCATCGCCACACCAGCATTATTAATCAGCAGGTGTAACTGCCGGTGCTGCTGCATAAAAGTCTCCGCGAATACCGCCACCTCTTGCAGACTCTCCAGATGAAGCTCCGCTGCCTCCAGGCTCCCTGCTCCCTGAAGATGGCTGATTGCCGTAATTGCCTGTCGTGCTTTATGAAGATCTCTGCAAGCCAGCACGACATGCGCTCCTTGTGCATACAATGCCCGCGCTGTCTCAAAACCTATACCTGTATTGGCTCCTGTAACTATCGCAGTTTTACCTTTTAAATCTGTCTGCATGAACATTAACAATTTTATGCGAATTTAGCGGATGAATATATCCTGCAAAAGCACGGATAAATTTATCCGCTTTATAAAAATGATCGAATAAAACTATGTACGAAAAGAAGATCCCCGTGTCTAAGGATTGTGGCTTGCAACTCTTCCTCACAGTCATGAATGGAAAATGGAAAATAAGCCTGATCTGGTGCATTCATTCAGGATATAAACGTCCGAACGAAATCCATAAAGCTATACCCACCGCTTCGAGACGGGTATTGGACGCACAGTTAAATGAATTAATGACACACGGTTTAATTACTAAGGCCATCTGCTCCAAACGACCATTAGTAGTGGAGTATTCCTTAACATCACTGGGGGAAAGCATCATTCCTGCTATTCATACTACTGCACAATGGGCAGAGGACCATCGTAGTGAATTGGAAAAATTCGTGTTGTAATCCGATTTGTTAAGATTCGTTTGGGCAATAAGAAATTACCTTGCCATTTACCTTGAAAACAGGTTTAAAGGTTACAGCTAATTGATTTGGAAAACACCCCGTAAGCTTCTGCCATTTATCGCTACAAGTTATTAGCCATCACACAGCAGAACTCACATATTGTACAAAATTTCAAAAAAGAATTAACCGGGGTTTATCTCTCATATCAATTACGGTAATTCTTGCAATGTAAAACCTGATCTGAAAACATATACTATGAGATTGTATAAGTACAAATGATTACAATAAACTTTTGTAACTTCAGTGAGCGGCAACCCCAATTGCAAATCAATTAACGACCCAGGTAAACCCCAAACAACCACTTTCGGCATAAGTTCTGAAAGTTGTAATCGGTTGCAATATTACCCGGCGTCAGAAAAACATGCTCATGAGAACGCAAGAGACCCCCAATCATTCTACCCCGGCATCCGCAGCTAATACTTTCTTTGGCACGGAAAAGAACAGCCAGTTTTTCAGCAAGACCAGCACCGCTGGCTCCAATTTCTTCCAGCCGGCAACCGGCAATACTACCACTTCCACCATTCAGCGTACGCCATCCGCAGACACCCAACAGGCGTCTCCGGCAGCACCGCAGCAAGCCTCACCCGGTACCCAACAAACCTCGCCCCCAACAACGCAGGGCGCCTCTCCGCCAACCGCCAAAGCTCCTACCTGCCCCGGCAAGCGGGATACCGGCGAAGTCGCCATGTCTCAATCCCCCAATGGGGTACTAGGCACAGATACCAGCTTCAACGCCAAAAGCGAAAGCCTTCTTCTCCAGGACTTTGCCATTGACCAGGACACCGTCACCCCATCCATGACCCAAAGCGACGACTGGCGCCGCATGATGTCAATGATCCTCGGTGACCCGACCGTCTCTGTCGCCGTATTGGGATATTCCGACTGCATAGGAAGTGAAAAGAATAATCAGCAGTTGCGTAGCCGCCGGGCCAATGCCATCATCAATGCCATGCCTGCCGAAGCACAAGCTAAAATCAACCCGGTTTTTAGAGGTTGGTGGGGCCAGCTGGAATACCAGTTCCCTAACGACACCGCTCAAAACCGCGCCCGGAACCGCATGGTCAGGATCGTATTGATGCGTGGAGGTGCTACTGCCTGCGATAGCCTGCCCAAAGCAACCAATATTGACCAATATATCTACTTAGTAAGTTGTCTGGAAAAACGGCTGGGCCTCACAGGTCCCAATGATACGCCAAAGACCCTGTCTGTGCTGCGCCAACTGTACTTCGGTAACGCCGCCTGGAGTAATGCCGGCAACCGTAGTAAAATATGGGACGACATCATTCCCAGTCGCCCCTGGACACCAGGTACCGATCCGACCCCACAACTCGGTCCTAAACTATACAACGCCTTACTGGCCAGCAAGGATATAAAATTCGATAGCACCCCTGGCAGCATCGGCATCGATATCAGCCACCTGCTCACCGGCCTCGATGCCATGCGTGATCCTGTCAACCCTTCCATCCATGCATCGAGTCGTTTCTCCATCCAAACGAATACGATGAACCACGAGCTGGCTACGTGGGCCGGCGATGTGGCTTCTGCTGCTGCGAATTACACGATCTGTATCGATTTTCTTAAATTTACAGCAGCCTCTTACCCCGACTTCTTCAAAGATCTGGCAGGTGATGCCGACCTGGAAGGAAATATCGACGCATATGCCGTATGGGCAGCCCAGAATGCTGCACCCGGTGCGCCTGTTCCATTACAGTTGAATATACCGTTTTCCGAAATCCTCATGCAATATTACCGCCTCAAGAAAGGACCTGGCGGTCAGGCAAGAACACAGAGATTTGAGGTGTTCGCGAACTTCTATGGCGCCAATGTCAAAGGAGGTAAAATGCTAAACAGGGCGGATTTCCAGAAGAACATTTATCCTGCTGTGTCTGAGATCGCACTGTTGTTGTTTGCAAAACAAATGAAGGAAGTTATGCAGGGTAATGGCGCAAGTATCGGCAATTGTGCAGGAGGGAAGGCGCCTGTACAAAACGGGCAACCAGCATCTGTGGATCTGGGAACGCTGTTGGCAGGCGTGGCAACTTCGAGTGCGGAAATGACGGAGTTGTTTACCGTGTGGATTGAGAGCAGGCTATAAGGCTAAATGTATAATCATCATCCGGGACCAGCGTTTCACTGATTCCGGATGATCCTCTATTGCATATTTACGATGGCTATCCAATTAGGGGCAGACCACTTTCTTCTAAATAAGCCGGATCTGAGCCCACGCCGGTGCGAAATCCCCGTACCCTTTGAAATTACTAAATGCCCTGTTATTCAATAAACCGGCGAATTGTTATCTTTACGATACGCAGAAGGTACCACCCCTTTGTACTTCTTAAATATCCGATTCAAATGGCTTTGATCTGTAAACCCAAACTCGAAAGCAATTTCATTAATCCGCATATCAGTAAGGCGCAGGCGGCTTTCTATTAACTTTATTTTATACAACATTATATATTGTTGTAAACTTTCGCCTGTATGCTTTTTAAAATACTCACTGATATAATTAGGCGATAGATTGAATTTTGCCGCAATCTGTTCAATTTTTAATTTCTCAGGTTCAAATATAAACTGGTGCAGATAATTAATCACCGGCATTACATTGGTTATATTTCCATTAAAAACCTCTACTTCCTGCAGGGTAAGATTACGTGCCGCAAAAGTGATAATAGTATTGATCAGCTGTTGTATGATCTGTTCCTGGTGAGGCGATTGGCTTTCTTTTTCCCTGATCAATGCTTCTACGGCAGCTCTGATGAAGGGTTTATCTGAAATAGTTTTCAGTATACATCCCGGTAAGTGATTATAACTGTTAAAAATATATTCCAGGTCCCTGATGTTTTGACTCGTTTGCAGCTTCAGGTAATCATTACTGAACCGGATAAAGAAAAACCGGCTAAAAGAATCAACCTGAAAACTGTGTTGATCCTGTGGGAAAATAAGAAACAACTTATTAGGTGCATAAGGAAGTTGATTTCCATTGATCATTTGTATACCCGTACCATCCAGCACAAATACCATCTCAAAAAAGGTGTTTTTATGTGCCCGCGCATCGTAATTGTATATTTCTAATAATTCCAGGTCGTAGGTAGAATATAAATTCTTTGTCTCCATGCCTGTAATTTTACAATTTTTCCCTGTATATATCCTTGTTTTGAGCCTGTTTTTTAATTGAAATTTGTATCAAAATAATATTATGACCGATTTATCTTATCTCCTGTTACGCCTGGTGGCTGGTGTTAGCCTTTTGGGGCACGGATTAGTCAGACTACCCAAACTGGGAGGATTTAGCCAATGGATGACCGCTACCTTCGCAAAATCTATGCTGCCGCAAACCCTGGTGATGCCTTTTAGTTATGTGCTACCCATAGCAGAATTTACAATAGGTCTCCTGTTGATGCTGGGACTGTTTTCCAGTAAAGCTATTCTGGCAGGCGTTATTGTAATGCTATTACTAATGTTTGGTACTTGTATGATCGAGAACTGGGAAGCCCTTCCTTCTCAGATGATTCATGCACTCATACTCATCTTATTGTTGCAGTTTATAGCCGGCAACAATATTTCTCTTGATAAACTATTACACAAAATTTAGGACGATGAATAGTAGAAGATCATTTATTCGACAAAGCGGATTATTGACCACAGCAGGTCTGTTAGCCGGGGCGATTCCGTTTTCTGCCGTAGCCCAACCAGATTCAGATGCCCTTCCTGCAGCCAAAACATCCAAATGGTCCGATGGCTCCCGGTTAGTGATTTCAGTCTCCATGCAATTCGAAGCTGGCGGGCAACCCGACAATGCAGAAAGTCCATTTCCCCAGAATATGCAGAAAGGTTACAAAGATCTGCCCTCTGAAACATGGTATCAATATGGATATAAAGAGGGAATTCCCCGCATGCTGGACAATTGGGACAAACTAGGTGTGAAGGTTACTTCTCATATGGTGGGTAGTGCTGTACTTAAAAACCCTAAGCTCGCAAAAGAAATAGTGGAAAGGGGGCATGAAGCTGCAGCACATGGTATGAACTGGTCAACTGAATATACAATGTCTTACGAAGAGGAGAAAAAATTCATCAAAGACGGAGTAGATGCAATTAAACAGGTAACAGGATTTACGGCGGTAGGTTACAATGCAAACTGGCTTCGCCGGGGCGAAAACACACTAAAGATTTTGCAGGAATTGGGATTTTTATACCATATTGATGATTTGAGCCGTGATGAGCCTTTTATTCAAAAAGTAAATGGGAAAGACTTTGTAACCGTTCCTTATACACTACGGTGTAACGATATCCTGTTAATCGAGGGGAAAAACTTTTCGACAGATCAATTCGTACATCAGGTGAAAATGGAATTTGACCAGCTGTACGAAGAGGGCGCAAATAGTCGCAGACAGATGTCTATCAGCTTTCACGATCGTATCGGTGGCACTCCCCAGATGGTGCAGGCAACCAGGGAATTATTTACTTATATGAAGCAGCATAAAGGGGTCAGCTTTAAACGTAAGGATGAAATTGCACGTTTATCGCTTGAGGACAGCACCACTATTAGGGAATAGTGGCCACCTGTAAAAATAAAAGGGTTGTAGGTTAAAAGACTTACAACCCTAAATTATGCCTGTTGTAGCCGATTTTCGAACAATAAAAAACTACATTTTCCTTTTCTGAAAAGAATGCGCGTAGTGCTTTGATGAGGCAATTTTTATTCAGGTACCTGATGGAGGGAGTTTTCGTTTACGCAATGCTCATCGCCTTCAGATTATTTTTGATGCGGCCTCTTTCCTGTGGGATGTTTTCGAATCAAATGATCTGCGAATCATTTTAATGTAGCAAACAACATGAGGAATTTAAGGGTATATATTTTTACTTCCGGTTTGACAATGAAGAACTCGCTGCTGTTTAGAACAATTAGCTCCCGGCGACGTTAGTAATGCTAAAGGGTTATTTTGATGAATGCCTGCGGTGATGGAAATGCGTTATCTTATTGCTTACATTCAATGTGGCCTGGATATTGTCTGCATTGCTGATAGTTGCCAGGCAAATAATTCTGACCCCGGAAACACACATGCATGCGGTGCGAACAGGAAGAAAGGGTAGAACCTTTTGCCGGCTAAAGAAATCAATTCATTGAGCCGCATAAAAAAGCAATTATGGAAGCGAAAAAGGTAAGAAATATATTGGTATCAGGTGGAAGTATAGCAGGGTTAACGATTGCCTATTGGCTTAATCAATACGGATTTGAGGTAACTGTCATTGAGCGAAGTGCTGGATTGCGGCTGGGAGGGCAGAACATTGATGTCAAAGGTCCTGCCTGGGAGATTATAAAAAAGATGGGCCTTGCTGAAAAGATACGGGCAGCTAATACCACAGAGGTAGGCATTCGTTTCGTAGACATCCAAGATAAAATAGTAGCAGAATTTCCAAAAGAAAATGCCATAAGTATGACGCAGGAAATTGAGATCTTGCGGGGGGATATGGTTAATATATTATATGATGAGGTGAAGCATTACACAACATTTATTTTTGACGACCAAATTGAAAATATAGTTGACCAGGAAGATGGTGTTAATGTTATTTTCAATAAACGGGTGGAGGAAAAGTATGATCTGGTGATAATTGCGGAGGGCATTGGTTCAGGTACCAGACACCTGGTATTTGGCAATGAGATCAAGTTTAAATATTTGGGTCTTTATAGTGCCTACCTGACAATGGAAAAGACTAACACGGATAGCCGTTGGGCAAGATGGTGTAATGCCGTTGGAGCAATCGTCTTTCTTTTGCGTCCGGATAATTACGGTAAAACACGTGTAAGTATTTTTTTTAGGTCTCCGGAGCTTGGTTATGAAAAATTACCAATAGCTAATCAAAAAGAACTGCTGATTAAAAAAATAAGAAATGTTGGATGGGAAGCACCGCGAATCGTAGAAGCTTTACAACAAACAGCGGATTTGTATTTTGAACGGGTCAGTCAGGTTAAAGCACCACACTGGTACAAAGGAAGGGTGGCTATGATTGGGGATGCAGCGTATTGTGTAACGCCAATAGCCGGTAAGGGTACGGATCTGGCTGTGACCGGTGCCTATATACTTGCAGGAGAACTTGCGCGGAGTACTCATCATGATGAAGGCTTTAAAACTTACGAACGTTTCATGCGCCCTTATGTTACCAAGATGCAGAAATTGCCTCCGGGAGTACCTCGGTTAGCGTATCCTGATTCGAAATTTGGTATAGCTATACTCAACTCATTTTTCGCGCTTGCTGGTAGTAGGTTAGCTAAATCAATCGTAAACATTTTCAGCAGGAACGATAAGCAGCATAAACAGGAGGTACAATTACCGGACTATTAAATAAATAACGCTGTTGGCATGCGGGGGTAATTCAATTTATTATTTTGATTATATATTTAATAAAGAAAGGTAATGAGGGTATTATTAACTGGTGCTACAGGGTATATTGCACAACGTTTGCTTCCTGTCTTACTCGATCAGGGTCATCAGGTAATTTGTGTCGTAAGGGATTTGAGCAGATTTGATCTGGGTAAATTTCAAAATGCCGGAAATTTATCTGCAGTTGAAGTGGACCTGTTGGATAAAGACCTTGATAGGAAGTTACCAGGGAATATAGACATTGCCTTTTATATGGTACATTCTATGAACGTATCCGGAAAGTTTGAATCATTAGAGCAGGAAGTAGCACATAATTTTGTTAAGTATGTTAACCAAAGCCAGGTAAAACAGGTCATATATCTTGGAGGTATTACAAATGCAGACAAACTTTCAAGACATCTTAGTTCCAGGAGCAACGTCGAACAAATACTTAGTGCTGCAAATAAGCCATTGACGACGTTAAGAGCGGGAATTATAGTGGGGTCAGGAAGTTCATCTTTTGAAATAATAAGAGATCTGGTAGAGAAGCTGCCAGTAATGGTAGCCCCCAGATGGTTAAAAACAAAAACGCAGCCAATCGCTATTAAAAATGTCATAGAATTTCTGACAGCCGTGATGGACGATGAATACTGCTACGGTAAGGGTTTTGATATATACGGTCCCGATATATTGACCTACAAGCAGATGTTGCTATTATTTGCCGAGGTCAGAAAGCTTAAAAGAACTGTTATTACGCTCCCTGTTATGACGCCAAAGTTGTCGTCATACTGGTTATATTTCGTTACCTCTACATCGTACACGTTAGCCCAAAACCTGGTTGAAAGTATGAAGATCGATGTTGTTGCCATTGAAAATTCACTCTCACAACGATATAACATAGACTTGTTGTCATATAAGCAGGCCATCAATATTGCTTTTGACAGGATAGAGCAAAATCTGGTATTGTCTACCTGGAAGGATGCACTTGGAACTTCCATGCAAAAATTGAGCAATGTCAAACTCATACAAGTGCCTACCTATGGCGTGTTTAACGATAAGAAGAGACTTAAAACAGGTAATGAGGACCTTGCATTGGAAAGAATTTTCTCCATTGGAGGCATTACAGGCTGGTATTATGCAAACTGGCTTTGGGAATTTCGAGGGCTGTTAGACAAACTTTTTGGTGGGGTAGGGTTAAAAAGGGGCCGCAGGAATCAAATACAATTGAACGTAGGGGATCCGGTTGATTTTTGGAGGGTGATCTATGCTAATCGAACGGAGAGGCGCTTGTTATTGTATGCCGAAATGAAGTTACCTGGAGAGGCATGGCTGGAGTTTAAAATTGAAGATGGTATTGTCAACCAGACAGCAACTTTTCGCCCACATGGTTTGGCAGGCAGGCTTTATTGGTTTCTTGTCTTACCATTTCATTATTTCATATTTAATGGGATGATAAGGAAGATAGCAGGAGAGTAGATTGTCGGGCTGGTGGTGTTAATTCTTAAAGGGGGATAATAGGGAGACTCCATTTCGCCTGCGGATAATTCCATCCGTTATTGGATGTATCTGGTACTTTTCCAGGCAAGCCACTTTATCTCCGATATGCTCGCTGTCTTCCTGGAGTGATACTGCTATTTCTCTGTTCTATTGAGCATATTTACAAATGTAGGTGAATTTCGTCTAACCCTTGTCATTCTGCCATATCCATTCAAGCCACCGGTTCAAAAACTAATCATATCGGCATTTTCCACAAAAAGCGCTAATCCCCATTTCATTCTCCAACCCGGCTTGTCCAGCTTGTTAGATAAATGCAGGTAATCAGGCATACGATCGGTATCAGGTGCTTGTTCCAGCCCCGGGATTCCGGATGAGTAAGCAGCTTATAATTCTCAAAATCTGGCATTTTTGATCAAATTCGCTCGTTTTCGTGCCTTAATAGTATTCAGATACAAATAGATATACAATAATAAATTTTAATAAATTACTTTTGTCTGAGCTGCAAAATCAAATCGACAGTCATTGATAGTAAGCAATCCGGGTGCATAACCTTAAGAAATCATTTATGGATACAAAAATTAGTACAGTAATCGTTGGTAGCGGATGCTATATTCCAACTTTAAAGGTCTCAAATGATGATTTTTTGAATCATGTTTTTTATGACAAAGATGGTACTGTATTGTCGAAGTCGAATAGAGACATCATTCAGCAGTTCGCTAAAATTACCGGTATACAGGAACGCCGATACGTTTCGGATGATCATGTCTCTTCTGATATCGCTGTACTGGCTGCTGAAGATGCATTAAAATCAACTGGTATTGACCCGGAAAGCCTGGATTATATCATTGTTGCCCATAATTTTGGAGACATCAAAGCAGGAAACAGGCGCAGTGATTCTGTCCCTGCTTTAGCCTCAAGGGTAAAGCATCATCTGGGGATTATAAATCCGCTCACTAAAGCTTACGATTTGACGTGGGGCTGTGCAGGATGGCTTCAAGGTGTTATTCAGGCTGATTTTTATATAAAATCCGGAAATGCAAATCGGGTGATGGTTATCGGTTCAGAGACTTTATCACGGGTGTGCGATCCTCATGATAGGGACAGTATGATTTATTCGGATGGTGCAGGTGCTGTTATACTTGAAGCTCAACAAAGCACTCAACCTGTTGGTATTCTTTCTCATGTGTCAAAATCTTATACAGATGATCTGGCCTATGTTTTAAGGATGGGATGCTCTTACAATCCTAATTTTGAAAGTAATGCATTATTTATAAAAATGAACGGGCGTAAACTGTATGAAAGTGCTTTAAAAACTGTTCCATTGACAATTAAGGATTGTCTTGAGAAAGCCGCACTTTCGATTTCAGATGTGGATAAGCTGCTTATCCACCAGGCTAACGAAAAAATGGATGAAGCAATCCTCAGGGAGCTTTTCACCCTGTATGGAGAAGAACATAGGTCACCTGCTGACATCATGCCGATGACGATTTCAAAGTTAGGGAATAGTTCTGTGGCCACTATTCCTACTCTTTTTGATTTGATTGCTAAAGGTAAGCTTGTTAATCAGCAATTCACCGGGGGAACTAATATCGTATTTGCTGCCGTAGGTGCAGGCGTTAATATGAATGCAGTGGCATACCGGGTACCTTATTAATCATTGCTGGGGGAAGAAATAGGGTGATTATACAACCATGCCAAGATGGTTGCTGTAAACATATAGGATGACTATTATAATAAAATCCCTGAAAGAGGATGGAATCAGATAAACTTTCGGGAGGATCGCTCTTTCAGGGATTTTAATTGCATAATTAATTTCCTCCTTTTAAGGCGTCATTTTTTCTCCGGATAAAAATTCTGTGTAAGGGGATTATAAAATAACGAGATCAGTCTGCGGACAATAAGGAGGGCAGGCCAACGTACCATCTCCGGTAGGGAAATCAATGAAAAGTAAACCTGCATTTGTTGTTAGCTGGCATTTTAAAATTGTATGATGCATAGCATCTACAGGCACCAGTACAATTTTGTGATCCCCTTCAGCAAAACCATTGAAGAGACGAAGCCCTTCACATCCTGGAGCACTCAGTAGTGTTTCAATAAGTTCCCTGCCACATAAATTTGACTTAGTAGTACCGGGATGCAAATCCTGGTATTCTTTGATCATTTCAACGGCATCTGTTGTGCTGATGAATTCACCGGTCTGGCAATTTACGGGACAGTTTGTTTCCCATGGGTTATAATAAGGGCTGATGCCACCCTTACCTGCTACCAGCGCGGTAATGTTTTTGTTGAAACGGTCTACCGCTACCAACAGAGGCGTGTGTACTCCTTCATGCATAGCATTGACTATGCGGATGCCTACACAACCCGGAATGCTTAATAGCTTATCAATCAGTACCTTGCTGTATAAAACGGCACCTACGCCATTGGGTACATGGTTTTGATAAGTGGTGATCATTTCAATGGCTTTGCTTCGGGTAATGAGCTCACCGATTTTTTCAATGTTGGATAATAGAAGTTTCCTTTTTTGTGTGATCATAATGAGGATGTTTGGGAGGGTTAAATAAAAATTTGTCTTCTTCTTTGTACTTCCTTTATTAGGAAAGAACGGCTAACAGGTCCACCATTCTTTCGAGATTGGGCAATATGATAAAATACTTAATTTCCTTTGCATAGGGAAAAAATACCTGGATTGTTTAATAGCAATTTAAGAATGATCAATAATATGGCGAAATTAGTTTTTCGCTATGCCTCCATCTTCTCAAAAGAAATGGAAGGTAAGGAAACTATCACTTCCACTGCTTTGGAGAAAGCATGGAAGCAGGAAAAGTTGTATGAAATGTATTTTAAAGACGCAAAGAAAGGAACTTTTCCGGCAGGAACCCAGTTCCTCACCGCTAATCCATTTGTTATAACGAACGGACCTGCCATGATGAAATTTTATAGTTCCTGCACAACAAAGCCTCGTTTAATTTATTCCGTTTAACAAAAAATATGTTTGTTTATTGATTTATTTGGAATAAGTTTAATAATTGTCAGGATGACATTATAGATGAGTGTTTAGTACTTTTCTAAAGAACCACGTTACATGTTATGAAAAAACTGCTTCTGTTTATTGGAATTTTTGCTGCCGGCCCTTCTTTTGCTCAGCAATATAAAGCCTTTCCCATGTGGGATTACACCTTGCCTGTAGCGGAACGTGTAAATGACCTCGTTAACCGGTTGACGCTGGAGGAAAAAGTGGGGCAAATGCTGAATGCTGCACCCGCCATCACACGTCTTGGTGTACCAGCCTATGATTGGTGGAATGAAACGCTTCATGGTATTGCCCGCACCCCGTACCATGTAACTTCTTATCCCCAGGCCATAGCGATGGCTGCCACATGGGATACCACGGCACTTTATCAGATGGCAGATTATTCGGCCACAGAGGGCAGGGCAGTGCATAACAAAGCAACAGCAGAAGGAAAGAACGATGAACGATATATGGGGCTAACTTACTGGACGCCAAATATCAATATATTCCGTGACCCCAGATGGGGCCGGGGGCAGGAAACCTACGGAGAGGATCCTTACCTGACTGCTAAGCTGGGAGGGGCCTTTGTACGCGGATTGCAGGGTAATGATCCCAGGTACCTGAAGGCTGCTGCCTGTGCCAAACACTTTGCCGTACACAGTGGCCCGGAATCCAGCAGGCATTCCGATAACTTTAACCCTTCACCGCATGATCTTTGGGATACCTACCTGCCTGCGTTTCATGAATTGGTCGTTAACGCGGGTGTTGCTGGCGTAATGTGCGCTTATAATGCCGTGAATGGCCAGCCCTGCTGCGGCAATGATTTGCTCATGACCAGTATCCTGCGCAGGCAATGGAATTTCACCGGCTACGTAACCAGCGACTGCTGGGCTATAGATGACTTTTTCAAATACCATAAAACGCATAAAGACGCCACCTCCGCAGCTATGGACGCCCTCATTCATTCAACTGATATTGAGTGCGGCAACTCGGTTTATTATTCGCTGATAAACGCCGTAAAAACCGGATTGCTAAAAGAAGCCCAACTGGATACTTCATTAAAAAGATTGTTTACCATACGTTTCCGGTTGGGAATGTTCGACCCGGTATCACTGGTGAAATATGCTCAAACTCCGGCATCAGTACTGGAATCCCCTGAACATGACGGTCATGCCCTGAAAATGGCCAGGGAATCCATCGTTTTACTGAAAAATACCGGAGGTGTACTTCCTCTCAGTAAGAAGATCAGGAAGATAGCGGTGATAGGACCCAATGCCGATAATGAAATAGCTATCCTTGGTAACTATAACGGTACGCCGTCCAGGGTAGTGACCGTGGTGGATGGGATCAGGCAGAAACTGGGTCCCGATGCAGAACTTATCTACGAAAAGGCGATCAACCATACCAACGATACCCTGCTGAGGTACCGGGATTTAACATCTATGCTTTCTTTTGAGGGGCGTCCGGGAGTTCAGGCTACGTATTTTGCGAACGAGCGGCTCGAAGGTGCGCCCCTGCAGACGATCATAGAAAAGGATATTGATCATTACTGGACGGAAGGGCAAACACCTGTGCCCAACCTGCCGACCATTCATTATTCAGCCAGGTATACCACATTTCTGAAAGCAGCAGCTACGGAAACCATGAATTTTGAAATAGAGGGAGATGACGGGTATCGCCTTTTTATCGATAGCAATCTGGTTGTTGATGCATGGACAAAAAACCGCTGGGGTGCCAGGCCTTTTACTTTGCCTGTTCAAAAAGACAGCAGCTACAAAATAGTAGTAGAATTTTATCAGAATGAGGGTAATGCCTCCATCCGTGTCAAAGCTGGTGACAGGGTTAAAACAGACCTTGCCGCTTTGGCTGTCAGGCTGAAGGATGTAGATGCCATCATTTTTGCCGGCGGGATCTCGCCACAACTGGAAGGAGAAGAAATGCCTGTAAAAGTGCCCGGTTTCGACGGAGGTGACCGCACAACCATTAGGCTGCCCCAGGTACAAACCGAGCTCCTGGCAGCTTTGCAAAAAACTGGTAAACCCGTCATTTTTGTTATGATGACAGGTAGCGCTATCGCCATTCCCCATGAGCAGGCAAATATACCTGCCATTATCAATGCATGGTATGGGGGCCAGCGTGCAGGAACCGCTATTGCCGATGTGTTATTTGGCGATTACAATCCTTCAGGACGCCTGCCCGTGACCTTTTATGCTTCAGACAAAGATCTGCCTCCGTTCACTGACTACTCTATGCATAATAGGACTTACCGCTATTTCAGGGGTAAACCATTATATCCGTTTGGATACGGGTTAAGCTACACGCATTTTACCTATAGCGGGCTTAAGGTTGCAGAAAGTGCCCACAAAGGGGCACCGGTCAGCGTTAGTGTAGTGTTGACTAACACCGGAAAGGTGGACGGTGATGAGGTGGTACAACTCTATATAAGTCACCCTTCAGTGGCAAATGCGCCTGTAAGGTCATTAAAAGGTTTTCAACGCATATCGTTAAAACACGGCGAAAGTAAAGAAGTATTATTTACACTTACACCAGAAGATCTTTCCCTTATTGATGAAAAAGGGAACAGCTACCAACCGGGCGGAAAAACTGTCATCAGCATAGGAGGGGGCCAACCGGGAATCGACATTGTCGGCACAGGTAAAGTGTTATCACACACCATGATGGTCCGGTAAATTAGCGGCAGGGTATTACAACGGTTTAATTCACATGATAACAGAATAAGATGAGAGCAAAACACTTTTTGATCTTAATGATGATCAGTATGGGCAGCTACGCCCAGAAATATGAAAAGAGCAGTTCCGGCATCACCGCAGCGGCTGGCGGCAATGAAGTAAAGATTCAGTTTTATTCGCCTTCCATTGTGAGAGTGGTTAAGTCGCCTGAAAACAAATCGTTTTCCAAAATGAGCCTGTCAGTAATAGCAACACCCATAAAAACAGTTTTTACGGCCAGTTCGGGAAGTGGTTTCATCATCGTTAAAAGTGATAAACTCAGTGTCAGGCTGAATACGAAAACGGGTGAAATCCGCTATCAAACCATTGGGGGCGAAGCCCTTCTCAGCGAAAAGCCCAATGGCGTTTCATTTACCCCTTTTGATGATGCCGGAGACAAAACATTTTCTGTTTCGCAGTCTTTTCAGCTTGCAAAGGATGAACCTATTTATGGACTGGGCCAGCACCAGAAAGGAAATCTGAGCCAACGCAATCAAAAGTATAGCATGATGATGCAGACTAATACGGATGACCCTATCACATTTTTCCAGTCGGTAAAAGGTTACGGCGTATTCTGGGATAATTACTCGCCCACTACTTTTGAAGATAATACAGCTGAAACTTATTTTAAGTCAGCAGCAGGAGACTGCATAGACTACTATTTCATATACGGCGGCAACGCTGACGGCGTGATTGCAGGCATGCGGGCATTAACCGGTCAGGCGCCTATGTTCCCGTTGTGGACTTATGGATTTTGGCAGAGCCGGGAACGGTATAAATCGCAGCTTGAGATTGTGGATGTTGTGAAAAAATATCGCGAGCTGAAAGTGCCTTTAGACGGTATCATCCAGGACTGGCAATACTGGGGCGATAATTACCATTGGAACGGCATGAGTTTTCTAAATCCAGAATTTCCGCAGCCTAAGAAAATGGTAGACGATATCCATGCCATGAATGCTCATGCGATCATTTCTATCTGGGCCTCTTTCGGCCCCAAAACAAAACCTTATGAAGAACTGAACGCCAGAGGCATGCTTTTCAATTTTAGCACCTGGCCGGAAAGTGCCAAAGACGTCTGGCCTCCGGATATGAACTATCCTTCAGGCGTACGTGTATATGATGCCTATAATCCTGCAGCAAGGGATATTTACTGGCGATATATAAACAACGGCTTATTTTCTATGGGGTTTGATGGCTGGTGGATGGACTCCTCAGAACCCGATCATTTGTCATTTAAAGATACAGACCTTGATCAGAAATCTTTCCTGGGATCTTTTCGTAAAGTTCGTAATGCATTTCCACTGATGACTGTTGGCGGGGTATACGATCACCAACGGAAAGTAAGTGCTGAAAAAAGGGTATTCATCCTTACACGCTCTGCATTTGCCGGCCAGCAACGATATGGTGCAAATACCTGGTCTGGTGATATTACATCCTCCTGGGAAACATTAAAAAATCAGATTCCCACCGGGCTTAATTTTTCTTTAAGCGGCATTCCTTACTGGAACAGTGATATCGGCGGCTTCTTTCTTGGCAATTTCCATAAAAAACTGGAGGATCCTGAATATCGTGAACTTTATGCAAGGTGGGTGGCCTTTGGTACTTTTTGCCCTATGATGCGTTCTCATGGTACTGATGCCCCCAGGGAAATATACCAGTTTGGCAGCAAAGGCACCAGGGTATATGATGCTATAGAGAAATTTATCCATTTACGCTATAGTCTGCTGCCATATATTTATTCCACTTCCTGGGATGTTACAGCCAACCAATCCAGCATGATGCGGGCGCTTGTAATGGATTTTGTGCAAGATCACAATACATGGAATGTGAATAATGAATTTATGTTCGGGAAATCCATACTGGTAACGCCTGTAACCCAGGCACAGTATCTGAAACAGGTGGTAAACGGAAATGATACCGCCTGGGCTGAAGACTTCAACGCAAATAAATCTACAGAGGTATATTTACCGGCCGGTACAAGCTGGTTCGATTTCTGGACAGAGGAGCAGGTAGCAGGGGGTAAAACATTGTTGAAAGAAACACCATTGGATATAATTCCCCTTTATGTAAAAGCAGGGTCCATATTACCATTGGGCCCACAGGTACAATATGCTGAAGAAAAAAAATGGGACAACCTTGAAATACGTGTATATCCAGGGAATGATGGCCAGTTTGTATTGTATGAAGACGAAAATGACAATTACAACTACGAGAAAGGAATATACTCCACTATCACTTTTAAATGGAATAATAAGACCAAAACGCTTACCATCGGAGATAGGAAAGGTGAATTCCCCGGCATGGCCGTGTCCCGTAAATTTACTGTTGTTCTAGCCGGCACCAGCCAGAAAGGTAACCCGGCAAAAATAGTCGACTACAACGGAAATACTGTTCATGTAAACCTATAAGAATGTGTAGGGGATTTTGAAATCCAGATTAAAATATTCCTGTATGCCTTGCTGTCAAGGCATACAGGATTAACACTCATTTTGTCAGATTCGGGGAGAGCTCCCCCTATAATTGTCGGAATTATTGTTCGCGTGCTGCATTGGATCGCTAATAATGCGGATAAATCGAAATCAGATAAGCCGGATTTGATTATAGGCGATGACTACTCCAGGAATTATTGTAAGGAAGCAAATCTTATAAATGGCATAATATAGATATTAAATTTCAGATGGGAGGATTAGCCCCCGGTTTTGGTTCGTTTTACAAACGTTTTACTCGTCATTTACAACTATTTACAGCTAAAATGCTTTGAGTTAGTGGAGGCCTGATAGATTTGCTCTATTGTTTCACTAAATCATTTTCAGTCATGAAGATCATCTATCATCTTCCTTTCCTGCTCTTTTTTCCATTCCTCTTTTCCTGTAATCAGGCGCCTGAAATTCTACAGGTATCTCTCATCCGGGATATTCTCCAAAATCAAAAAGCAGATATCACCGGAATTGCAAATATCGTTTTTAAATCTACAGATGGCGGACAAACCTGGGACGACATCGGCAAAGGGCTGCCCGAAAATTTGCGGGAAGATAGTATCCGGGGAAATAGCTTCTTTGCAAATGATAAAGGGCTGTTTTTACGGGTTGGAAACGGACTCTATCACAGTGCACCGGATGCCACAGCTCCTTTTTGGACCAAAGAGATGTCCTCTGACGAACATAGCAGCATTGCCCCTGGTATGCTCGGGGTATTTGCCCACAATTACTGGGGTATAAATTTGAGAAAAACAGAGGGAACGAGTGTATGGTCGCCAATATTTGAAATTTTTCAGGAGCCACGAATACGCAGCGTTTTTGAGACCGCCGGAGGTGCAATTTTCATCGGCACTGACAGGGGCTTTTTTAAAACGGCTGACAATGGAAAATCCTGGAAACATGTCCATACCGGGAGCATGGTTGGGCATTTGGCAGAATCGAAGGGGGTACTGGTGGCGATCAGTACGGGAAGGATAATAAGATCGACCGATGATGGCGAAAACTGGGCGGTGGGGAGCAGTGAGGGGGGAGTTGCTTTCGACGTAAAACAGATTAAAGGAGGATTTGCTGCTATCACTTCTGGTTCAGCATCTAATACCAGGGTGCTAAAGACATCCTACGACGGCGGTATAACCTGGCAGCCCATTGATGCCGGCCCTCAGGGCAAAGTTTTTAGTGATTCGATATGGCGGACCTGGAATGATCGCCTTGGTGTGCAAGCCTTCATGACATCCATTATCCAGGTTGGTGATAACTTTTTTTGTACTCATCCTGACGGCATATTCAGATCATCAGACAAGGGGGTAACATGGGAATTATTGCTTCCTTCTGTTAAAGATAAGGTCTTCAATTTATTTGTTTCAGGCAACGTGATCTATGCAATACCCAGTAAAGGTGGATGTTGAAAACTCAGATTAACATTTATGGATTTCATGTCTGCCCAGGGTCTTGCCATTTATATTTTTGTATAGCTAAACGCTTGCAGACAGACCGTATGATGACGAAAACAGTAATGGGCAATATTTTGTTTTATATCTTAAACCCGGTCAGCAATTGCATGCTCAATTACAATAATATAGCTTTGCTTCCGGGTTCTGCCTGTCAGGATTCGAATTTGTCAGGAGCTTTACCCCGGGCAGCCACAAGCTTATGTAAAACGGATGTAGAATTTTCGATACCCATTTTTTTAATATATCGTTTTGACTAAACACACCTCTCATTCTTTTGCGGGGTTATCTCAAAATTGGATACAGTATTGAAATTTGTTTGATAATATGTTTTTTCTATTAATTATTAAGGATTTTTTATTTTTCTAACACTGTATTTAGCATTTCTGTAGAGGATAAGTTGGATGGAAATCTGGCTGGGTAATAAAATCCCCTGATAATAGAAAGCTTACCCAAATGTGTTCATTATAGCTAATAAACATTTCAGTTCTATTGTTGTACATTTAGCGCTAAGGAGGAGTATAATTCTCGCCCAGGAATGATGGCAAAACCGGGAAGGAGTTGTTAACCCGGGATCAGTCTAAGGGGAACCTGTAAACTGCTCAGACGGCATCCGGAAATTAAATATGGCGCTGTAATATAATAATTAAGATTTACTAAAATCCACCCCCACTTTTTGACCAGAATCGACAAGAATCTGAACAAAATCAACCAAAAATATTCTATTTCTTCGCATAAATCCTGCCTCAGTGCAGTAAAATGATTTCGCAATATGCGAACGCCTGATCCAAAGTAAACAAGAACTAAAATTTATAAAACGTTATGCGAAAATTCTTTCTTTTCTTTCTAACAATTTTATCTTTTCAAGTTACATCCGCCCGGCAAAACTCCTTTACCAAATTCCCTAATGGCGCCGCCCCCAGTGATATAGGCAAACGATTAGCCTACCACTTTGTCGACGGCAGGCATGAACTCTATGCCGGTCAATACATCCACTATGCTGAAGTCTGTACCTGGAATGGCGCTTTGGATTACGCCGTAAAAACAAAAGACCAAAAACTGATTAAACTATTACAGGACAAATTTGAACCTTTCTTTACCCGCGAAAAACCACTCCTGCCTCCCAAAAATCATGTTGACTACAATATGTTCGGCAGCGTGGCACTCAAACTTTTCCAGATCACAAAAGACGAACGCTATAAAAAATTAGGCCTGGCCTATGCAGATTCCCAATGGGAACTGCCTGACAATGCAAAGCCGGAAGAGAAATCCTGGGCAGACAACGGCTATTCCTGGCAAACCCGCCTGTGGATCGACGATATGTACATGATTACCGTAGTACAAAACGAAGCCTATAAGGTGACCGGCGATCGCAAATACATTGACAGGGCTGCAAAAGAAATGGTCCTCTACCTGGATAAATTACAACGTCCGAACGGCCTATTCTACCACGCTCCCGATGTTCCCTACATTTGGGCAAGAGGCGCTGGCTGGATGGCAGTTGGTATGCCAGATTTGCTTCGCGACCTGCCTATAGACCACAAAGACCGCCCACGGATCATGGAAGGCTATCTTGCCATGATGAAAAGTCTGAAAGAATTTCAACGACCAGATGGCATGTGGAACCAACTGATCGATCAGGCCGATTTCTGGCCTGAAACTTCCGGCACAGCGATGTTTACCTATGCATTTATAATAGGAGTGCAGCAAGGCTGGTTAGATGCCGCAACATATGGACCTGCTGCCCGGAAAGCGTGGCTGGCAATGGTTGCCCACATTGATGAACGCAATAATGTAACAGAAGTTTGTATTGGTACTGGCAAAAAGAATGATAAACAATATTACCATGACCGCCCACGCAATGCGGGTGACCTCCATGGACAAGCCCCTTACCTGTGGTGCGCAGCTGCTCTCCTGGGAAAATAACTGCAAACCGTTGGTGACCCTGACTAAAACCACCAACGGTTACCTTTTTTTGGAATGATTCGACAAAATGTTGAATAAACCAAACAGAAAAAGAATGATTACTTCGTTATAGCATATCAAACACGTAGATAAAAAAAAGAGACCAGGGATCAACTAAATACTAATAGAAAAACACCAGATAACACTTCCAGGGTTCGCGTTGATGAATATTCCACTTATGACATGCCCAAAGTATTATCTCCTGATAGATTGAAGGAAAAATTCCACGAATCATGAACCATCAACAGATGGTTCCGGGCTACTATTGACCAAAATCAACCAATAATAAATTAACTGATGATTATGGAGCAAAACTATACAAAAACAAGCTATCCTTTGTATAAGCGGTATTTACTGCCTGCGTTATTGTTTTTACTGTTTCCCATTTATACCGCTGCACAAAGCCAGGTGATCACAGGCCGGGTCACTGACTCCCTCGGAAATGGCATTTCCGGTGTTACAATCGCAGTCAAAGGAACTACCGTAATTGCAAATTCAGACGCATCTGGTAACTTCAGTATTCAGGCTGGCAAAGGAGTTCCACTGAGAGCCTCACACGTCAGCTATATCACCAGAGAAGTAGTGCCGGATGGAAGATCCCTTACCATCATCATGCAACAGGCTACAAACGACTTAAACAATGTAGTCGTGATTGGTTATGGTACCATGAAGAAAAAAGATCTTACCGGGGCAATATCCTCCATTCGCCCCAATAAAATCGCAGACGAAAATCCTAAAACCGTACAGGACATTATCCGTGGTACGCCCGGTGTAAGCGTAGGTTTTGATCCCTCTGCAAAAGGGGGAGGTACCATACGTATTCGTGGCCAGCGCTCAGTGTATACTGATGGCGGACATAATGATCCTTTGCTCATACTGGATGGTATGATCTTTTACGGAGAATTGTCTGAAATAAATCCTGATGATATCGATCAGATTGATATCCTTAAAGATGCTTCTGCAGCTGCGATCTATGGTGCCAAATCCGCTAATGGGGTACTCATCATCACCACAAAAAAGGGCAAAAAAGGCAAGCCTGTTATTAACCTGACAACCAATTTAGGCCTTTCTCAGATGGCTGCCAACAGAGCGGTGTTTGGTCCCGAAGGATATATGCAATACCGTGAAGACTGGTATACTGCCAGTACCTATGGTACCAACACTGCAACAGGCAACTATGAACCGTATATATCAGAAACCGCCACCGCAGGTAAACTGGGTTATTATGAAATGCCTACTGATAAAATGCTCAGTAAATATGGTATTACTATTGACCAATGGAGAGCCTATTCAACAAATACAAGTGGCGCATCCGATGACCGGATCCGGGCTGAACGTTTAGGTCTCCAGTTCACCACATTGGAAAACTACCTGCAGCATAAATCCTTCGATTGGTATAAGCACAGTTTCCGTACCGGCGTTAACCAGGACTATAACCTAAGCGTATCAGGTGCCAGTGACAAAATCAATTACTATTTGTCTGCAGGCATGTTGTCTAATCAGGGAGTGGTGGCAGGTGATAATTACAGGGCAGTACGCTCCAACCTAAAAGTGAATGGCCAGGTCACCGACTGGCTGGATATCAGTGCCAATGTCAATTTCCAGGACCGGTCTGATGGAAATATAGCCGTGAACTGGGGATCACAGATCACGAACAACAGCCCTTTTGCAGCTTACAAAGATGAGGACGGAAACCTGGAAGTACACCCTATGGGCGATGAAATGACTGCCAGCAAAGGATATAATTTTGATTTCAATAAACAGTATATGAAACTTGAAAGAGGCTATACTGTACTGAATACAATTTTCTCCGCCAAAGTAAAACTGCCATTTAATATCAAATACACTTTCAATGTTTCCCCCAGGTATCAATGGTATTATAACCGCTACTTTGAATCATCAGAGCACCCCGACTGGCTGGCCATTAATCATGGTGTAGACCGCAACTGGGCCAAACGTTTTGACTGGTCTTTGAATAATACCCTCAGCTGGGAAAAAATAATAGCACAAAAGCATACTGTCAATGTAACCCTGGTGCAGGAAGCAGAAGACAGGTACTATTGGAGTGATGTGATCAATGCCCGGAATATCCTGCCCAGTGACGCGTTGGGATTCCATGAAACCTCCACTGGCGATCCGCTTAACAGCAGTTTTAACACCGACGATTCCCATGAAACGGCTGACGGTATGCTTGCACGTGTATTTTACGCATACGATGACCGGTATATGTTAACCGCCTCTGTTCGCCGTGACGGTTATTCTGCATTTGGCACCTCCAATCCGCGGGCTACCTTTTTCTCAACAGCCATAGCATGGACATTTACGAATGAAAAGTTCTTTAAATGGACCCCATTGAACAATGGTAAACTGCGTTTGTCCTATGGACAGAACGGGAACAGGTCACTTGCCAATCCTTATATCGCACTGGCCAATCTTGCTAATGGCGCAACTACACAAGGATACGTCGATGCCAACGGAAATTATGTCCAATACTATTATCTAAGGATCGATCGTATGGCAAACCCACATTTGCAATGGGAAAAGACCACCGCATACAATGCCGGACTAGACCTCGCCTTCCTGAATAACAGGATCAATACAACACTCGATTATTATTTCATGCCCACAACAAATATGATCATGAGCCAGTCGCTGCCTGACTTCTCAGGATTTACCAGTATTACTACCAATTTAGGAGAAGTACAAAATAAGGGTTTTGAAATATCGGTCAACACTCAAAATATAAAAACGCCCAGCTTTAGCTGGAATACCACCTTTGGATTTTCGAAATATAAAAACACAGTGAAGCACCTGTATTACCGCTACGAAGATGTGTTAGATGCCAACGGAAACGTCGTTTCCTCAAAAGAATCCGATGATATCTCCAATGGATGGTTTATCGGACAATCCATCAGCGCCATCTGGAACTACCGTGTCACAGGTATATGGCAGGTGAATGAGGCTGCTGAAGCTGCCAGATATGGCCAGCGACCCGGCGATCCTAAAGTTGCAAATAATTATACGGCAGATGATATTAAAAATACTGACGGAACAACAACAGCCGTGTATAATAATAGTGATAAGGAATTCCTCGGCCAGACAACAGCACCTGTTATGTGGTCATTGCGGAATGATTTCACCTGGAAAAATTTCAATCTCTCATTTAATATCTATGCTTACTGGGGTAATAAGAGCCTGAGCACTGCTTATCTGAACCAGGACAATAGCGTTTCCCAGGTTACCTATAATGCCAATACCTATTACAAAAAGTACTGGACCCTTGACAACCCCAGTGATTTCTTTGGACGTCTGGATGCCAGAGGTCCTTCCGGAGTTGCCGCTCCCAACAGGTTATTCGATCGATCCTTTATCAGGTTGGATAACCTTACTATTGGGTTTGCAATGCCACACAGGCTGCTTTCTCCGGCAAAGATCGAAAACCTGAAAATATATGCGACAGTACGCAATGTGGCCGTCTGGAAAAAAGATAAGAACTGGAACTACTGGGATATAGAAACCGGAGACATTGCTCCACGAATCTATACACTTGGTTTAAACCTCACCTTCTAAAATTTAACCATGAAAAATTTCTGTATAATAATTTTATTCGCAGCGATCATTACCGCTTGTAATAAGAAATACCTTGATCCGGATCCATTATCATTTTATGAGCCGGAAAAAACCTTCTCTACCAAATCAGGCCTTGATGCTGCCATAGCTATGTGTGATAAACATTTGCGTAGCTACTGGAGCTACATCACAACAAGGGATATTTCTGTTCCCATAAATACCGAATATATGTTGTCAGACATGGCCGTATCGGGTAAAACAGATGATGGAAGCATCTTTGCAGATGTGGCGACACGCCTTACACCTACAGACGGCATGTACACGAATGATGTAAACATGATGAGTTTTTTCTGGGGAGAAACATATAATGGTATTAAGTATGCCAATACGATCACTACATTTATTGATAAGGTACCTGGTCTCGATGAAGCAACAAAACATGAATACATCGGCAAGGCCTACTTCCACAGATCATTCCGTTACCTTGCGTTGTGTTTCCAATTTAACAATGTGCCCCTGATCACTCAAATTCCATCTACGCCAAAGCAGAACTATAAAAGCACCAGTCGGGAAGCGATCCTGGCAATGATTACCAAAGATATGGAAGCTGCCGTACAATGGGTGCCCGACCAGTCAGCTATGGCTTATATAGGAATGATCAATAAAGGCGCCTGCCGTCAGCTGCTGATCAAATGCTACCTCGCCACCGGTCAATGGGATAAAGCAATCGCACAAGCTGATACATTGATCAATAATTCAGGTTATTCATTAATGACAGCGCCATTTGGTACCTTCGAAAGCCCGCTGGAAGCGACCTGGCATATTACCCGGAACGTAATATGGGATCTGCACCGCCCTGTGAACAAATGTATTGCAGCAAATAGAGAAGTCATACTTGCAATGCCCAACCGTGATAATACAGATGCTGCCATAAAAATGCGTACTATGCGTAACTGGAGCCCAATGTGGAATATATCTACCCTGGTTTCACCCGCTGGAAAATTTATGCAATGCTACGCATCATCAAGTAAATCCTACCGGGCTAATCTTGATTTTAACTCAGCTGTTGGTCGCGGTATAGCCATGATCCGGCCTACCTGGTTTGCAACACAGGAACTTTGGTACGTGAATGGGATAAATGATACTGCTGATCTACGGCACAACAGCAGGGTGGGGAACTGGGCAAGAATGGATTCCCTAAAATATAATGATCCTTCTGATGCAGGGTATTTCGGTAAAAACCTGAGACTTTACGAAGGCAGTAAAATTTTGTGTTCAGATACAGTGCGTAACTGGTTCGATTGGCCGCATTATAAAGTCTTTGTAAACGACCCTGATCATATAGGCAATGCTGCAAGTAATAATAATAGAGGTGGTGCGGCTGACTGGTATTGCTATCGTCTTGCAGAGACATACCTCCTTCGTGCTGAAGCGGAATTTTACAAAGGAAATATAGGTGCAGCGACCACAGATGTAAATGTTGTAAGACAAAGAGCACAATGCCAGCAGTTATACACGGCTGTCACTATTGGGGATATTGTCAATGAACGTGCCCGTGAATTATGGATGGAAGAATGGCGGCACATGGAGTTAAGTCGCATATCCTACAGTCTGGCCCTGAGTGGCAAAACCGATGAATGGGGCAATACCTACAATGCAGCGACCCTTTCTGACAACAGTTACTGGTATCAGCGCATACAACACTACAGCAATTACTACAACAAAAATAAAGTGACTGTAAAGGGCAGATCTTATACAATGGCTCCTCACAACATCTATTGGCCGATTCCTCAATCCGCTATCGATGCAAACCTCTATGGAAAACTAAGCCAGAATCCTGGCTATAACGGTTATGCCCCTGGGATAGAGATGTGGACGAAATGGGAAGATGCTGTAAATGATGAAGATAAAAAATGAGCAGGATAAAAACGGCTTACTCCCTCGGCAATGAATTCGCATATTCATTGGGTGACATCTTGAAATATTTCAAAAAATTACGGCTGAAAAGGCTTTGTGAGCTATAACCTACCATCTTTGAAATTTCGTACAATGAAAATTCATTACAGGCAATTAAATTAGCCGCTTTTTTAAGACGCGTAAGGTCAATTAATTCTTTTGGAGATAGTGAGGATAAGGATTTGATTTTTCGATACAGTGTAGTGCGGCTCATAAACATGTGCCCGGCAAGCATATCAATATCAATATTAGGGTCTTTAATATTGTTGCTGATATAATCGTCCAGTTTCTTTAAAAAGGCTTCATCCGTTTTTGAATGCGCCATTATCCTCACATCTTCAAAAGGTGAACTGGCAAAATGCTCTTTTATCTTACGGCGGTTTTTTAGCAGGTTTGCAATCTGGATCTGCAGCAATTCGGTAGAGAATGGCTTTTGGATGTATGCATCTGCACCCACTTCCAGCCCTTCTATGTGCGCTTTATAGGTGTTCTTGGAGGTTAATAAAATAATGGGAATATGACAGTATTCCACAGTGGATTTAATGAGCTTACATAATTCAAATCCGTCAATACCCGGCATCATAATATCAGATATGATGAGGTGAATGATCTCTTTGTCTAAAATGCTTTGTGCTATTTCTCCATTGGCAGCAAGATGCAAAGTATAGGCATCTTTCAACACTACAGACAGGAATTCCAGGATATCTTCATTATCGTCAATAATAAGAATACTTTCAGTCATACTATTTTATCTTTTTCCAACTGCTTAACTGAAATTCAAACTTTTGATGTATGGGCAGTTGTAGTTCAAAAATAACCAGGTCGGCTTCACCGGAAATCAATCGCAGCGATCCATTATGTAACTCTGTGAGCGATTTGGCCAACGACAGACCGATACCGGTGCCCGGCTTGTCGTTACCCCGTACCCTTACAAAGGGCTTAAAGATCTCATCTCTGAATTCTTCGGGTATACCTTTGCCATCGTTGTGAAACCTGATGGTAAAATATTCATCGGTATCGTTTACACTGTGTATGTTAATCGTGGCGCTGCGAGCTGCATATTTAACAGCATTTGACAGAATGTTGCTACAGATCTTAACGAAGGCCTCTCTGTCTACAAAAGCAATAAAGTGTTTTTCTGGTAATACTACGTTCAGATTAATATTGTTCCTGGCTGCTTGTTCCGTAAAGCTCGTCTTCAGATCACTTATCAGTACAATAATATCGGTTTTTACAAAGTTCAGGCTGAACTGACTCACCTCCGTTTTTCTAAAATCCAGTAATTGGTTGGTCAGTTCTGTCAGGCGCCTGGTGTTTCTCTCCGCTATAGTGAGGCTGTTCTTAATAGCAGGATCATTGCTGAATTTCTTGAGCAACCATTCTATTGGCCCCGCTATCAGCGTAAGTGGGGTTTGTATTTCATGTGTAATACCTGTAAAGAATTCAATCCTGGCCTGGTATATTTCCTTTTCTTTTTCGTGTTCAAACAATTGCAGTTTTCGCAAATTTTTACGCTCCAGGTATTGGCGATATAAACGGGCCAAAAGGATGATCATCATGCCTGAGAGCAGCAGGTAAAAAATATAAGCTATCCTGCTTTTCCAGAAAGGAGGCAGAATTTTGATAACCAGGCGTCTCTCCTTGCCCACCCAGCTTCCGGTATTACTTACAGCGTGAACAACAAACTCATAAGTGCCGTGATTCAGATCAGTAAAATAGGCTTTGCGGTTAGTCGTGAGGTAAGTCCATGGCTGATCAATACCCTTCATTAAATATTTATACCGCGTAGCTTCAGGTGATGAATAGTTCAACGCGGCAAACTCAATGCTGAAATTATTTTGATCATATTTCAATATAATCGTGTCCGTGTATAGAATAGATTTGGAAAGGGGGCTGTTATGCCCACCAGGTATCGTTTCAATATTATTGATCTGGAAGCCTGTAATGTAGGTAGGAGGGCTAGGCTCTTTCTGGTTAAATTGTGCCGGATCAAAGGCGATCATACCTTTTACCGAGCCAAAATACATTTTGCCATCGCTATGTTTATATGCCGAGTTGTAGTTGAACTGGTCTGTGATCAAACCGTTGGCCTTGGTGTATACTTTTACCTGTTCAGTATGCAGGTCTAATGAAATAAGCCCTTTGGAAGAACTGATCCACAAATGCTTTGAATCGTCTTCCAGGATGCTGTACAATACATTGCCGGGCAATCCGTTTGCGGTAGTATATCTTTTGCTGCTTTTCCGGTCAGGGCTCAATTTTATCAGGCCACAGCCGGTGGTGGCAAACCATAAAGCATGTTCACTGTCTTCAAAGATTTTATACACAGGGAATTCCGTAATAGTATGGCCCTTTGTTGTATCGCTGAAACGTATATTACCATGCTGGCCACTTGTAGGATTATAATAGAAAGCACCCTCCTTTACACTGCCTGTCCAGATATTTCCTTTCGAGTCTTCAAATATATCGAAGATGTAAGTGTTGTAGGGTATCTCATTGATACGTTTGAAGGTTTTGAGTTGCCTGTCATACTCAAATAGCCCGGCATTACGATAGGCAGTGCCTACAAGTAGTTGATTGTTGCGTGTACGATGGAAAGAAATGACAAAATCACTTATCCGGCCCTTGCTGTCACTAATCAATTTAAAGCGATCTGTAATTAAACCGGTGCGCATATCCATGATTTCCATCCCCTGTAAGAATGGGCCGATAAATAGCTCCTGGCCCCAGGGAAGCAGACCATGGATATTGGAATAGGAGATGCTCCCTTTTTTCCCTGTATCAGTATAGCTGGTAAATAGGCCTGTTTTCAGATCCAGTTTGTTGATCCCTGCATCTTCGGTGCCGATCCATAGATGGCCGCTGCTATCAGCGCAGATCTCCCTGACCGCATTGCCTGATATTGAATTAGCGCCTGGTAACGGATAATATTTTTCAAACCGTGCATTGACCTTTGAATAGTAATTTAACCCGCCAAAGAAAGTCCCGGCCCACATACCTCCCTGGTTATCCCTGCATATAGCATAAACAGCATTGTCTGCCAGGGCATAGGGGTCGCCGGCTCTTTTTCTAAGGCAGATGCTTTTATCGGTCGCCAGGTTATAAATGTAAATCCCTAGTTCGGTAGCAACCCAGTATCGCCCATCATTATCTACCGCAATGTCTCTTACAAAAAGGTCTTTGTTGGTATCAGCATCCAGTGATAATGATTTCACGATACCGGTTTTAGTATCATAACTCTTTAATCCCTGTTTAAAGCAACCTATCAATAGTTCTTTATTGGGAACCGGGTAGATTTTGCTGATAGATCGTGCATTTGCAGGCAGACTTTTATCAACGATCCTTGTCCTTGTACCAGGCTTTTCATTTGGATCGTAAATATGAATATTACCATCATCGTCGCCCATCCATAAATTCATGTTTGAATCCAGCGCAAGGCAGGACGCCTTTGTTTTCAGGTTCACCAACCTGTCCTCTGCCTGAATGTATTTATAGAGTGAGAATTTAATAAGAAACCAGAGGTTATTATCCTTGTCAATGACAAGATTGTTGGTATATTCTTTCGGATCAGTTTCAAGCTCGGTGAGCACTTCCGTGAACGGGTTGTATTTAAAAAGCCCCTTGCCGGTGGCTATCCAGATTATTCCTTTTTTATCCTCAGCTATACAGTTAATAGCATCATTTCCCAGGCTACCAAATTGATCATTATTATTTTTGTAAGCCTTAAAAGAGTAGCCGTCAAAACGGTTCAATCCACCACGGGTGCCTACCCAGATCAAACCCGTACGGTCCTGGATGATAGTAGTAACCGCATTGTGTACCAGTCCATCATCCACCTGGTAGTGCTTAAAATAATATTGGCCATAACAAGAAGAAATAGCGAACAATAACAGTAAGGTCAGCAAAATATTATAACGTGGAAATCTCATAATGCCTGATTCAAATATAGCAATATCAGGTTAAATATCCTATCCTGTCCGGATAAAATTTCGACACCTTATTCAAGGAAGAAACTTCACTGGTACATCATACAGGCAGCGCATAACTTCGTAGTTCATCAGGATGAGCCACAATTCCCATTATCAATCAGGTATAACTGTCGTGGTCAACCGTTCCGGCAAAGGCTTTAATTTGGCCGTCTTCCATAAAGAAGTACATATGCGTGGTATTTTCAAAAAGTACTTTGTACAGTCGCCAGGTGCCGTTCAGGCCATTTTACAAGGGTGGGCAATTTTTTAATATGGTGTTTCTTCTGATGATCGCAGATGGGTTGAGATAAATCGACAAAAAGTTGAACAGATTATGTACTATCCATTCGTTTATTTTGAATGGCACAAAATCAGATCACTTAACCTCAATTCTCTATGAAAAACAAGTTATTTACCAGCACTGTTGTTGTCATCGCATTGCTGACAGCCGGTTGTAACAAAAAGCAATCGGAGAGCATTACCCAGTTGAGTCTCCCCAAAACGATCAGTGTTGCACCTCCATTGGGAACACTGGAAGATAGTGCTGTCTATCGCATCAGGGGATTCTCTTCATTACCAGCTGGTCCCGTAGTTGAAGTAACCGGAAATTCAACGGCTGAAGGTGCAAAAATTCAGCAATGGGGATGGTTTCCCAATAACGGTCAGAAATGGAAACTTATAAAAATCGATGCCACTTATTATAAGCTGGTCAATGTTACCAGTGGTAAATGTCTTCAATCGCCATCGGCAACTTCCGGCGAGGTATTACAGCAAGGCACTGATGATGCCTCCGATGCACAACGGTGGGCAATTACCTATTCCGGCGGTAATAATGTTTTTTCACTAACCAACAAGCAAACGGGTATGAAAATGGTGGTTGATCCTGAAGATAGTATACCCGGCAGAAAAATAAGACAGAAAAGTAGTGTAACAGGCACTCAGGATCTCTTTCAATTTCGTAACCTCAATTTTCAAAATCCTTTAATTTCTGCCAGCCGTCCTGATCCCTACATCGCGCAAAGAGATGGATATTATTATTTCCTGTATACTAAAGGCAATAAGATAGGAATTACAAAAACCCCATCCATATCATTGCTGGCGGCTATGCCCGAAACCATCGTCTGGACTCCTCCGGCAGGTACAGCGTATTCATCTAATATTTGGGCACCTGAATTACATTTCTTGTCAGGCAAGTGGTATATATATTTCGCTGCTGATGATACAGGAGGCGACGATAATCACCGCATGTTCGTGCTGGAAAATCCTAATGCAGACCCAACAACCGGAACATGGACATTCAAAGGAAAGATATTTGATTCAACTGATCAATGGGCTATTGACGGTTCGGTGCTGACCATTGGTACAAAAAATTACTTCATATGGTCGGGCTGGGAGAGTGTGGCTACCAAATATAAACAACATATTTATCTGGCTACTATGTCGAACCCCTGGACTATTAGCGGTGCGAGGGTCGCAATATCATCACCTACCAATACCTGGGAAAAATATGAGCCCAGTTCCATTGGGCTTGGTGTGAATGAAGGTCCCATCATGCTGCAGAAAGATGCCAGCAGCCCGGTATTCATTATATATTCCGCAAGCCGTTATACGAGTGATAATTATTGCCTGGCGCAGATTCAGTTAGAAAGTGGTGGTGATCCTACAGTTGCGGCCAACTGGATAAATAAGAAGCAGGTGTTTGTCAGAAATGATGCTAACAATGTCTATGGACCAGGACACAACGGATTTTTTACCAGTAGTTATACCGACGCAAACAATGTGTTGCATACCGAGAACTGGTTTGTATACCATGCGCGCAGTGTAGCCGCTACTACAAACGGAGGCAGATCGGCAAGAATACAAAAACTTACCTGGAATTCGGATGGCTCACCAAATTTTGGCGTTGCCGGAGCGACGGGGAGTAATATTCCTATTCCGATAGGTGATTGATAATGTTGTCAGCCCCGTTATGCGGGGCTGACATGCCTTTGTCGATAGTTATTGAATAATCGGTTAAGCCCTGTTTATCCTTATTGTATCTTTTGGTTACATTTCTAATCTCTAAGCTCGTAGGTGGGTTGTGCGTACAAAAATTCTATAATTAAAATGGGGGGTGTCTTCCATAAAATAATCAAAATTCCTAACGACTTTTAATTTCCTTATGTAGAAATTTTCCACTTGTTTGGTTCTTGTATGCCCTGATAAATTATCCACGGTTGCTTCTATTATATATATATCCATATAACCTGTTTGGGAAAACAGAAACAGTGCCTTTCATCACCATGCGGCTGTTAAAACGAACAAAGCTAAATAAATATTCTGCCTTACATATAAAAGGTTATGGATATTAGATTGTTGTCCCTAAATTTGCACCATTATCTTATTTACCAATTTTATGCCTTTCCCAATGCCAGCCTTTTTTATACTGGGAGCATTACTGGCAGGTTGTAATAAGACGAATGATCAAACCGATCCTTCAGTTCACTTACTATAGACGCATCTGCCACCTTCGTCACCCGTGTGAATTCCTATTTCGAAGGTGATACCTATTTAGGCCTGGATTGCAGGGGATATCCTTAGGAAGTAATGCCCGGTTTATAACAAATAGTGAACTCAGACAAATAACACTATACTATGAAGTACTTATTTTTATTTTGTATTACTTTATTAACAATAAGCTGTGATGCTCAGAAAAGTTCCAAAGATGTAGTAAAAGAATTTCTTTCTGCTGTTGATAATCTTGATCTTGTAAAAGCCAAAAAGATGCTCATTCCCAATGACAATAATCTGAAAGCGTTACAAAATATTAAGAAATTTGTAGACGGTATGACCCCGCCTCAAAAATCTAAATATATAAACAATAAAAAGCGTTATAATTATATGGAAGACAAAACCTCAACAACAGCAACTACAATTATTGCAACTAATAACCAGGGAGAGATGACTGTTGCCACAGAGTTTCACCTTAAAAAGGTGGACAATCAATGGTTGATCGACAGTTTCATAAGCAATTAACCTGAAAAAAGCCTTGTACCTTACCGGGCCGAATCGTATTTTATTAACAAATACGTTCCTTAACCATTTTGGTCTTATCTTCCGAAAGGAAAAACCAACATGTCCATTGCTGTATTTAATCCAATAATTTTTTTCGCTCCATTCTTTTCCTGGCTGCCATTAAAATGGTATGTCAATTGGGCTTTCATAAGGAGTAATGCAATGATTTTTGAGGAACTCAAACTTAGTGTATGAAGCGCACCAGTTTTGGAATAAAATTCCGTTTCAATATCGAAATTATTAGTTACCAATTTCTATAAAAAGTTCACATAACAATTGTAATAACGGCGTTTTATTACAAACAATTATTAATGAATTGCTTATGAAGAAAAGAACAATAGTTTTAATTGGATTCATAATATTAAAATTCTTATTGCAATATATTCTAATAAGCCCTGAATACGATTTACAACGGGATGAATATTTACATCTTGATCTGGCACACCACCTGGCATGGGGCTATTTATCGGTACCTCCAGTGACTTCCTGGATTTCCTTTCTGATCATGCTACTGGGAAATTCAATCTTCTGGATTAAGTTCTTTCCTGCGCTATTCGGAGCCTTGACAATTCTGATTGTATGGAAAGCGATTGAAGAATTAGAAGGAGACCTGTTCGCCGTTGTTACAGGGGCAACCTGCGTATTGTTTTCAGCCATATTGGCTTTAAATACCCTCTATCAGCCTAATTCATTAGATGTTCTAAGCTGGACGGCCTTTTACTACTGCACCATAAAGTATATAAATTCAGAAAAGCAGAAATGGCTGTTCCTTGCCGCCATAGTTTTCGCCGTTGGATTCCTGAATAAATACAACATTATATTCCTGCTCCTTGGCCTTCTTCCCGCACTTGCACTATCACCTCAACGAAAAGTATTTACCCTGAAGGGATTCTATCTGGCAGCTTTACTTGCATTAGTGCTTATTCTTCCGAATCTGCTATGGCAATACAATAACGATTTTCCGGTTGTTCGCCACATGAAAGAATTATCGCGTTACCAATTGGTGAACGTAAGCAGGGAAGGTTTTTTAAAATCCCAGTTGCTATTCTTTTTTGGTGCAGCTATTGTAATTTTAACTGGATTAGGTGCTTTGGTATCATACCGGCCATTTCAAAAATACAGGCTCTTTTTCTGGACATTCATCTTCACCCTATCTATTTTCATCTACTTTAAGGCAAAAGATTATTATGCCATGGGCGTATATCCGGTTTACATAGCTTTTGGCAGTGTTTTTCTTTCAAGGGCATTGTCAGGAGATTGGAAAAGATATTTACGCCCTTTTGTAATTATTTTCCCCCTGCTTGTCTTCTTTCCGATGTACAAGGTTGCTTTCCCAAATAATGGTCCCGAATATATCCTGAAACACCAGGAGCAATATAAAAGATTAGGACGTCTTCGCTGGGAGGATGGTAAAGACCATGCTTTACCGCAGGACTTTGCAGACATGCTTGGATGGAAGGAACTGGCACACAAAGTGGATAGTATCTATGCGCAGCTTCCCTCCGGGAGCAAGACCCTGGTGCTTTGTGATAATTATGGACAGGCAGGCGCCATAAATTATTATTCTGAAAAAGGTATACAGGCAGTCTCATTTAATGCTGATTATATCAATTGGTTTGTACTGAATAAGCGGTATGAAAACCTGATCAGAGTGAAAGACTATTATGACAGGAATGATGAACTGCAACAAACAGGTCCTTATTTCCGTACCGGAGTGGCAGCTGATTCTATCACCAATCCGAATGCAAGAGAATATAGAACGACAATTTTCCTTTTTACGGGCGCCAAGATCGACATAAGGCAGCGAATAAAAGAAGAAATTGTAGCAGAGAGAAAATATTAGCAGATTGTTGCGCTTATCTTTTTGCAAGGTTCAGGTGCAATTCACTGATGAAGGGATGTTTTTGGGGTAACTTGTATATACCCTTATTGTTTTCCTGTCTGGAACGCCTTTTCCCATTTTTTTTGAGAATATTGTAAGGTACAGGTAAGTATAAAGTACAATTAGATCATGGAATGAATGATTAAAAATTCTTTTAACTGATAGGTAAATCGTTCTTATATTTACATGGTATCGATAAAATCTCTTTGCCATTATGTGACCCTTTACTTCAAATATGTATCCCAGTATATCCTTTTATTAATCACCTATAATCATTGTTAACCATGAGAAAATTATATCTGGTATTGCTTCTTGCATTACTACCGGTATGCTTATCTGCACAGGTTGTTACCCGTTTCATCAGTGCGGATCAGGTTTTATCCCGGGTACCTGAAAATCCTACTGCGCGAATTGCCCAATTTTCCCTTAATGCCCGTATTAATGTTGATTCACTGCTCAAAGAAGATGCCTATGATCAGCTACATGATCTGCCTTTCCGTTTTGGTGTTGGGTATGATGTGGACCTCGGTTTAAAGAATGGCAGCTGGACGGATGTGGAAGGCGGCAAAGTATGGCAGCTGCGGATCTCTTCTGCGGGTGCGCATAGCCTGAACCTGCAGTTTGACAATTTCCACCTGGCAGAAGGTGCGGAGCTTACTATTTACAATGCAGAAAAGACGATGCTGATGGGGCCAATTACTGCTGCGCAAAATAACAGTGCCCATTTATTCAATACAGACCTTGTGCAGGGATCTGCAATTGTGCTTGAGCTCTTCGAACCTGCTGCGGTAGCTGGTAGCAGCCAGCTGCACATTAAAAAAGTAATACACGGATATAAGCCGGTATACAAGGAAGATGCGGGATATGGTCAATCCCTCCCGTGTGAGGTGAATGTGAACTGTTCGCCAGGAGATGCCTGGAGAACAGAGTCCAATGCTGTAGCAATGATGCTCCTGGAGAATGGTGAGCGCTGGTGTTCCGGGTCCATGATCAATAATACCTGTGGTGATTTAAGGCCATATTTTCTAAGCGCTTTTCATTGCATTAATGGCCAGAATGTAACAGGCATGGTATTTCGGTTTAATTATAAAAGTCCTGGATGCACCACCAGTGAAGGCACCTCATTTATTTCCTTTAATGGCGCAACGCTTCGAGCCTCGTGGCAGGTGTCTGATTTTGCACTGATGGAATTAACTACACGCCCGGCATTGAATAGCGGAATTACTTATGCCGGCTGGTCCAGAAGTACTACTGCTCCTTCAGGCAGCACAGGTATTCATCATCCAAATGGAGATGTGATGAAGATTTCAATAGATAATGATGCGGCCACGGATTATGCCTCAGACATTAACTGGGTAGGTGGTACTTTTTCTCCCGCACATTCACATTGGCGGGTGGTGTATGATCAGGGTGGGGTAGAAGGTGGTTCTTCAGGTTCTCCCCTGTTCAATCCCAACCATCAGATTGTCGGACAATTGCATGGTGCTGTTGGTAGTTGCCCCGGAGACGTTAACTTTGAAAGTTTTTATGGCCGGTTCGATCTTTCCTGGACGGGTGGGGGCAGTTCAGGCGCCCGCTTAAGTGATTGG